>Ga0181365_1000094_pt1 | contig 17624 bp, 33 predicted proteins | sample Fa13NDMM110DN_FD_130097 | JGI IMG/M metagenome (GOLD analysis project Ga0181365, IMG submission 130097) | Freshwater viral communities from Lake Michigan, USA - Fa13.ND.MM110.D.N | ecosystem: Environmental > Aquatic > Freshwater > Lake | place: USA: Michigan | collected 2013-09-24
AAATCCGGCAATGTGCTTCGCGCTGTATTCACGCGGTCAGCCCAGGCTTTTTCAAATGTTTGCCTGGCTTCCGCGGCCTTGCGGTCTTCAACTTGCCTATCCCGTTCCATCATTCTTTTATCAGCGGTATATTCAGCCAACGCTTTCGCGTATTCGAACATATCGTTGAATTCTTCAGGCTTGGGTTCCGGCCCAAAGTCGTCCTGGGCTTTCGCCTGGGGGTTGCCTTTGTTTTCCAGTTCCTTCAGCCTGGCTTCCAATGATTCCCTTGCTTCGCGTTCCCTTTGGGCTTCGGCCTTGGCGGCCTCGCGTTGTTTGGTTATCTCTGAAAAGCGCCTTTCGATCTTCGGGTTCGCCTTGCGTTCCTTTTGATCGTCTTCTACGGTCGCCTCATTCCCTTCCCCGTCTGAATCACTCTGATCGGCCTTGGTTTCCGGCTCGTCGGCAGCGTGGGTTTCCCCATCGGCTGCTGGCGCCGCGGTGTCTTCCGGCTTCGCGTCAACTAATCCAAGTTTACGGGCGGTGAATTCCGCTAAATTGTCACTCGTCACCAGGTTACCGGCGACGCGTTCTTGCACTTCGGACATACGTATCCCTACGAATCAACCCAATGAAAACCCATTGGTAGGTTTTGGTCAATTGTGAACCCAAATCATTTGTATTGTCAACTATTGCGGCATTCCCATCGGCGGCTGCATTCCAGGCGCCATTTGGGGCTGCTGCTGCGGCATTTGCGGCGCTTGGCCAGGAATCCCCGACGCCATATCCATTTGCCCAATAAACGGGCTTGAACCTTGGTGAATATCTTGGGCCGCCACTTCAGAATAAGCATATTGTTCGGCGTTCATTTGGTCAATTTTCCGCACCAGGTCACCTGGCGACATATTGGCCAACAACAATTTGACAATCGCTTCAATTTCCGTTTTGTTTTGGCTAGTGATTGACCTGGTGTTTTGATCGTTGACCTTGACTTCGGCATTTGTTTCGGTGTTGTGCGCCCTGGCAATACCTTTGATAAGTTCGCGGCGGGTTTCGCCTTCCTGGCGCACACCTTCTTTGGTCATGCCATACTTTATGTCTAGGCCCATCATTTGCATTTGCTGCTGTTGATCTTCCACCATCTTTTGCAATTGCATCATTTTCATTTGCACTTGCGGCGGGATTGGTGATTTTTCGTCAATCTTGGCCAGCGGGTTCATGGCAGCCAGGCGGTCGGCGATAACGTCGGCGCCAGGGAAATCCATGTTTCTGAACAATAAATCGCCAGCCACTTGGAAAATCTCGCTTTGCGCCATCATTGGCATCATGGCTTCCACGGCTTCCATTCGCTTGCTGTTGTAGCCTGGGCCGGTATCCATCACCACGTCGTAAAGCCCAACGGTAACGTCGTTCAGCACTTCGCCGGTGGCCTGAAGGTCGTTCAGGGTTGTCAGGTCGGGTTTACCGTCCACACCAATGATTCGTAACACGCGTTTGGTGTCGTAAATCTTGGGGATTAAGTCTAGGATGATTTTGCCGGTGTGCTTAATCGAACGCGTCATGTTGTCGTAGAAGTGGAAGTTCGACATATCCACTTGCTGTTGCTGGCCTTGCAAGGCTTTGCCCGACACGTTGCCCAACATTTGCTGCGCTGGATCAAAGATTCCTAACACGGTTTGCAAGTCCTGGCCAACTTCGCTGGCCGCTTCCATGATGCCCGCGGGTGGCGGTTCAGGCTGCAAACGCTGCGGCGGCTGCGGAACCACGCGCCCTTCAATGTCGGTTTGTTTGTAACGCAAAACCGGCGTTGACTTGATGTTGGCCAATGCCCATTCGTTTTCGTGGCCTTCGTCCTGGCCTTCAGCCATCAACCATTTGGCTTTAGGCGCCAGCGCAATGGATTCGGTCAGGCTGGTGCGCCAAAAGTTAAACATCCGCTGCGGGTCTTTGGCGTTGCGAACCAAGCCGTATTTTTTGCGCTTGCCTTCAATGGTCACTTGGGCGCCGTAGCATGGAATGATCGGAATATATTTACCGGCCCATTCTTTTTCTTCCAGGATTTCCATTGCGGTCAATTTGCACCACTTAACCACCTTGCGGTAGGACGAACGGCGTTCAACTTCCACAACGCCAGCGTCGTCCAGCACTTGTTTGGGTGGCAGTTTGTCAGCCCAATCCTTTGTCCCATCGGACAGCATCACCAGGTCAACTTTTTTGCGGTCAATGTAGAAGTATTCGGCAATCCGTATGTCTTCCTTTGTCACCCATTCGGCGCTGCTGTCACCGGTCGCACGGGGCTGGAATCCAACGCCATCGTCGGCGCCTGGGTACATTTGCCGGAATACGTGTTTGGGGATTACGCTGGCCACCAGGCATTTTTCGGCGTCGGAACCATCGGGCGCCACGCTGTTGGGATCGAAATAAACGGAAAACGGATCGTCGATTGGTTCAATGTAGATTTCCTGGTCAAACGAATTTTCGCTGACGTAATCGGTCACCACGCGCCAGTAACCCCAACCCATCCGCACGGCGTAGGCGAACGCGGTGTCGTAAGCGGTGTCGGCGTTGCTGTTGACCTCAATGTGACGGGTAATGCCTTCAATCACCTGGGCGACCTTCAAATCGCCTTCATTGTTGACGGGGTGAACCTTGATCCTGGGGCGCTGTTGGCGCTGCTGATTCTCGACCTGGCGGCAATATGCGTCGATCTTGTTGATCGTCAGGCACGGGCGGGCTTCCAGGTTACGGCTGTTTTGAATCTCGACCGGCCATTGATCGCCCGCGGCAAATTTCAAATCCTGAAGGGCCGATGAACGGTTCATTGAATCGGCTTCACCAACCAGGCGCAAAAACTTAATTGCGTCCTGGATGCGTGGATCACTTGATTGATCTTGGTAATCTGACATATTCGCCCCTTATTTTTTAAAATTATCCCATCCAACCGGCGCCTTCGGCAACTAATCGCTGCTTTTTGCGTGATGTTGGTTCTTTAATCATCAACGCAATGTATCGGAATGCGTCGGCGCCGTGGGAATATTGATCGTGCAATGGTGATTTGCCAAACTGTCCGGTTTCGGCATCGACCTCATAACGGTAATGGCGAAGGCAATTCAGGCCATCGGCGCAATTCTCGCGGTCAAACCAAAGGTTCGGGAAAATGGTGCGGGCCGCGTTGATCGAATCGACCACCGGAACCCGCGGCATGATGCTGGTCTTAAATCCGGCACTTCGCACAATGTCTTCAATCGTGCGACCGGCTGCGGCCAAGGTTTTGTTTTCGGCATCGTGCGGCAGCCAAATGGTGTCGTACACATAGCCAAACGTTTGAAGTTGTGCCAGGTACGAAGTCATGGTGCGCTGGCTGCCCTCAAAGTACCGGATCAACCTGGTTTCCATGCCAATGAATTGAACGAACCACCAGGCGGTGGCGTCCGACCAGCCTAGGTCGCAAACCGCGTGAACCGGCTTGGTTGGATCGTAAGGCACGGACGTTAAGCGGCCATTGTTTTCGGCCTGTTGCATTTCATTGCCAAAGATGGCGCCATCCACCGACCGGCGGCACATACCCTCCCAAACCTGGTTGTATGCGTTCAGGTCGCGTTCTTTCAGCGCGTCTTTTTCCAACTTCAACGTTTCGGGGAACCAAGGGTTATCCGACCAGTTAATCCGCATAATGATGCAATCACGCGGTGGCTTCAGGACAAATCGCTGGTAAGTTTCGTCGGTTTCCAAATCAGGGTTAAACGAAACCCATATCTCGCTGCCTTGTTTGCGGATTGTCGGAATCAGGATGTTCCAGGACAACCGGCTGACGGTTTGGGCTTCCTCCACCCAACAAATATCCACACCTTCGAATGACTTGATGTTGGTCGGGTTGTTTTTCAGGCCGATGAAGGCGAATTCCGTACCGTTGAAGCCACGGATCGACGTTTGCGTAATCTCGTAAAAGGGCAGCAAGCCCAGGGCCTCGATTTGGTCGCATAACAGTTTGTGGACGGAATCCTTGATGCTGGCCTGGAATTCCCGCGCACACAAAATCCGCATTGGGCTTTTGGCCCCCAGGATAAGCAAAGCGCGGGCGATTCCCCAGGATTTTGCACCGCCGCGGCCGCCCAGGCAAACTTTATATCGCGCCTTTTTGAATAGTCCCTGCAACTTGACCGGAAATTCGGCCTTTGCAACGGCTTGTTCAATTGTCGGGGTTGTGTCCATCGGGCGTCACGAAGGTTACCTGGATGCCAGCAAAGGCGGCGCCGTCCTTGCCGGTGATTTCCTGTTCGATCTTGTCGCGCCAGCCCAAAACGTTCTTGGCCGTAAAGATGGCGAACGTGCTGTTGTATGCGTTCCCGATGGTTCCTTCAATCAGGTTTGCTTCCTGTAAATCCTTGGCCTTTTTATAGGCGTCAGAAAATTCCGGATGGTTTAGTTCGCCTGTATGAATATTTTTGGCTGTTGCCCAATCATGCAGCGTTTGTTTTGTCACGCCAATGTTTGTAGCAAATCTTGCCAGGGTAGGGAAAACCCCAGGCAATACTTGGGTGTGTTCGTTGCCCTTCGCGTCGCGATTGGTCACTTCCCTGGTTGGCGCCTGGCTGAAGTATTCAATCATCATGGCGGGGAAATCGTCCTGGTACACCGTAGGGCGGCCAACTGGACGCGCAGCCACCTTGGGCTTGGCTTTCGCCTTGGGCTTTTTGGTGGCTGCTGTCGTCATTTTTTCTTTTGTTTCTTTGCGGCTTCCCGCTTTTCGGAATAAGCAATGGCCACGGCCTGTTTGACGGGCTTACCGGCCTTCACTTCGGTTTTGATATTCTCTTTAAACGCTTTGGGCGTCATTGACCTGATTAGGGGCATCTTGTTCACCTTTGGCTTTGGATTCCTCTTGGGCAATCACCATTGTGTATTCCTGAATGGCGCCGCTGATTTGCAGCAAAACGGCTTCGTGCTGTTTGGCAGTTTGTTGCAGTTCGGCCACACGGGCTTTCATTTGCTCAATCGTCATGGTTTTCCTTTTGGGCTGTTGCTGTTAAATCTTTTATTTTTGATTCCAATTCCTTGTTGGCGCGGAATAAGGCGGCAGCCTGGGCCACCGCCTGATCCCTTTGCCCTTCAAGCATTTCAACCAGGAATTGCACTTCGGGGTCGGGATGCTTCAACATGGTTTAGGCAACTGTCGAAACCATGATGTAGTAGGTCGTGCCACCGCTAACCACCGGAATGGTATGGGTAACCACCGGTGAACCGACCTTGGCGCGAAACACGCCAGTTGCGCTGACTGCGGGCATCAAAGCAAAGTTTCCAACTTCGCCCGTGCCTGAGTTGGTTACACGCATAAATGATGCGTTTGACCAAGTGCCGCCCGTTGCAAAATCAGAATCAAGTTGTAATGCTGCCAACGTGCCGCCAGGATTGGTAGATGAACCACCAATGGTTGCGCGAATGGCGTTGGCCGCACCGCTGATAGTGCCGCCAGTATTGACCGACGTGCTGTAATGGGCGCCGTTGATCGTGCCAGCAGCCGCAGCGCCCGCACCGGTCACAACAGCAAAACCGCGCACAACTTCACCGGAACCGGTGCTGGTGAACGTCAGTTTGTTGTAGGACAGTCGGGTGTCGCCACTTGTTGCGCTGGTGGTAGCGTAAGCGCCGTTTAGGACGCCAGCCGAAGTAATTGCGATAGGTACGCCGGACGAACCGACTTGAACGCTATCAAACGCGGGGTCGGCGAATGCGACACCGATTGCTTTAGTATTTGCCATTTTTGGTTTCCTTTATTTATTCCAAAAGGGTTTAACAATTCCAGTTTTTTAGGCTGGCTTTAGCCCGTTCCGCGGGGCCTTTCGCGTTCTTAACCACCCCTTCCATCCTGGCACAAAACGACGCTTTTCTACCGGCGTCGGCTTTTGTTTTAGGGTTTGGTGCTGGCGGTTTCAAATTCGAATTATTCTTACGGTTATATTCTGCACGACCTTTGGCAGTCATGCCAGCCCCCTGTTCCGTCGGGTTGTAGGTTTTGCCCTTGCCCGTCGTTTTATGGGGGATTGGTTTGTCATGTTTCTTGGTGGCCATGATTATTTCTTTGCCGTCTTCGCTGATTGCTTGAATGCTGCGGCTGTTGGCGCACCCTTGCTTCCAGGTGTTCGCATTTTCTCTACGGGTTTACCCGCCGCCTTTTGGCGTTCAATGCGTTCCTGTTTGGCGTGAATGTTGGCGTAAAGCCCTGGTTTTGTTGCCATGATTAATCCTCCACGACGCAAGCCACGTCGCCTTCCTGAATGAGTTGATGATCTTCCCCGTCAACTTTGTGGACGGGCCAATCCAAATATGTGCCATTGCCGTATTTGATCCGTTCGCCAACCTTTACGTCAGCAACCTGGGGGCCAATGGCAATCACGGTTCCTTCGTTAAATTTTTCTCTATTTTCCACAATCAAAACGTCCGACAAACTTCGAACAATGGGTTTGACCAGGACACGATCATGCAGCGGCGTTATCACCATTTTTTGGTTTCCTTCCAGGCTTTTTACGTTCGGGGGGCATTGTGGTGGTGTCCGTCATAATGTCGTACACCGGCAACGCCATCATAATTTTCATTTGGTATTCGCCGCACCAATCGTTTTGATGTTTGTTTTGCGGCGCTGGATAGCGTCGGCAACTTCCCATTACCTGGGCGTTGCGGAAAAATTCGCACGTAAGACACGTTGGTTCAGCCATTTGGCAATTTCCCTTCGATTACGCTTTGGTTTAAAGCGCGGGCAATGGCTTCGGCCATCGCTGTGGCTTCGGCCTCGTTCTTACGGTTTTCCCGATGCTGCGCGGGCGTAATCTGCGGTTCCGCGGTAAACGGCGTCGCTAATGGCGCCTGACTTTTTGGCTCGTTCGAGTGCATCTTGTAATCCTTTCCTCACTTCATTTTCCTTCAGTTTAGGCAACTTGTCAAGGCTGCTTAACTGGGCTTTGCCCGCGCCACGGCTGTTGTCAATGACGCGGATTTGAACCTGGGGGTTGTTGCGATACTTGGTCGCAATCTGTTCGATTACCTGGCGGGCGCCAAGATGCGTTTTCATGTGTTCGGAAAGCGGGACGGTGCGGCCGGTTCCCATTGATTCTTCCATGCGCCTGGCCCGCTTCAAGGCGCCGTTTTCCAGGGCTTCCACGGGGTCGCGGTACGTGTAAACAATGTCCACCTTGCGCTTGGCATCCAATGCCTGGCGAATCTTTTTGTCGGCCGAATCAAACGAATTCATGTTTGTGTCGTAAACCAGTTCGGCTTTGCCCAAACGCGGATCAACTTGTTTGGCCATTTCCATGCCGCTGGTTTTGCCCGCGCCCGTGCCACCGGCCGTAAAAACTACGGTTGGATGGCGGCCTTTTGGCGTTGGCTGCGACAGTTTTTCGGCATATAACTGTTTGACAAACGCGCTGGATGGTTCATGCACGTCGGCCGATTTGGTTCGGTCGGCGCGGTAATGTTCGGACAGTTCGCGGGCCACGTCGGTGTTTAACGTGCGCCCTTGATCCGATTCCATCAATGCCTGGTATTGCTGCACCAGGCCAAAGTAGTCGTTTTGCAGCCGCCCAAAATATTCCTGGGTAATAGGATTTTCAGGTTGGTCGCCCATTTGCGGCTGCGGCGCAAGCGCGGAAAGCCGGTTCCCGACCGGCATTTGCCCTGGCTGCACCGCTGCCATTGCTGACAGCGGGGTGGCCATTACATTTTGCCGCTGCGGCTGTGGGTGTAGCAAACGCCGCTGGTGCGGCCGCCGTCAAACTTTTTGTCGGCGCCAGTAGCGTCGGCCTTGCCCATTGCAATGCCGTTTTTAATCATGCCCTTGCGTTCGCCACCGGCGTCGCTGGATTTCACGCCGGATGGCTCTTTTGCGTTGCTGCCGTAGCCGTAGCCTTTGGGTTGGTTCATTGCTGACATGGTTTTCCCTTTCATTTGAGGAATCGAAGTTTATACAACGTGGAATTTATCAGGTCGGCGATTTCGTCAACCAGGTTTTGCAATTCCGTATCTTGGGGAAGTTCCTTGCGGGCGTCTTCCACAAAATCTTTTAGGCTGGTGAAATATTCCACGGGGTTTTTGGCGTTGTGGAATTCTTGCGGCCAAGATTTCAACTGTTCATAGCGGCCCATGAAGCATTCGGCGTAACTATCAACCAGGTCAATAATGTCGTTGTAGTAGTGCCGAAGGGCTTTGTGTTGGGAATAGGAATTCGTGGACAAGTGCATAAAATGTGCAACTGTCCCTGAATGCAGCAAGGCTGCGATAAATTCTGCTGATTCGTCTTCCATATTCGCCCATGATAATGGAAAAAAGCGGGGGCCGTAACCCCCGATTAAGGCAACGGCTCAAAAAGCCGTTCCCATTCTGCATCATTTGGGATTGGCACGTCAACTGGCCATTGGCCGCTGTCAACCAGGTAATCAACGGTTTTTTTGTGGGCCACCCACCAGGCTTGTTGGCGTTCCCGTTTTGACCATTGGGCGCCCTGGTCAATGTCGTGGTGGCAATTCATACAAAGCGCGGCCACCAGGTTGTCGTCGGCCTTCACGCTTCGGCCCTTGCCGCCGCCCCAATTACTGTGCGCGGCCTGAACAAAATGGCCGCTGCCGCACAATTGGCAATCCAGGCTGGCCACCAGGCGCAACAACTTTTTGCTTCGAACGTAGGGGTGCTTTAGTATTTGCATAATTTGTTTCTTGCGCCAGCCGGTCACGCTTCGATCCCCTTTTCAGCGCACCAGGCCAACAGCCATTCAATAAATTCGGTGGCGTCGGGGATGGTGAATTTGTGCGTTTGCCAACCCAATTGAACGACGCGCTGGCCGTCCAGGCTTGGCGCCACTTTGCCAATCTTGCGGTCGGTTTCGTGCGCCCATTGGTCAATCAACAACCGTTTCCAATCGTCGGCCGACCAGGTTGAACCAGCCGCCCGCATGGCCAAGTAAATTTGGTGGATGATGGCGTGAAACATATCGTTTTGATCGCTTGACCTGGTGGCCCGTTTCACTTCCAGGCGCATTTTGTGGCCAGCCATCAAACTGGCCTTGACATTTGGCCAAACGTTTTCCATCAAAACTTTAGCCTGTTGCGGGTTATGCAATTCGTAAATCACTTCATCACCCCCAACATTCGCAAAGCCGCGTCCACACCATCCACAATGGCCAGGGGGCCGCCGTTCCAGGCGCCGTGCCACCTCACCTGGTCGTCGGTCAATCGACGTTCTGATGGCGTTTTGCGGCCATCCTTGACTTCCATAAGCAATGTCTTGCCTTGGAATCCAACAAGCAAATCCGGTACGCCTTTGCCAACACCAGCCAAAGATTGAACCGAAGCGCCAGCCGCCCGCAATGCTGAAACAACTTGTTCATGGTTTGCGTCGATCCTGGCTGCTCTCATTTTTTTATTCCAAACCAACGTCTTCCGATTTGTATGCCTATGCCATATCTTGGAAAAAACAAAACACCGAATCCAACGCTGTGCATTTTTTGAACATCAATTTTCATTTTGCTTTTTCCTTATTCATATCTTGCCGCAATGTATGCGCTGCACCAGGGCCGCGGATTTTCTCGATTTTCTCTATCGTGTCCGACCACCAGGCGTTCGCCAGCCTGGTTCCCCTCTCGCGCTGGTGAATTTTCCACCGGCGCAGCCAATCCCTGGCTTCGCATTCCCGCCGCCAGGCTTCCGACCAAGTTGATTTCACGCCATCCGGCAAGGTCGCCGGTTGCGATAAGGGCTGCGGTGATTTGGTCGTAGTCAAAGTTTTGCCCCTCTTGAATTTTGTTTAACAAATAATGGCCTTCGTCGCGTGTCATTTGGGCATCCTCAAATGTTTGGTCATTTCGCGCATCTTGGCCAAGGCTTCTTCTTTTTTCCGCTGCGTTTCAATTTGTTCGTGAATCGTTGGCTGTTTGGTTATCAGCGTTTCAGGCTTGTCAGGAATGCGCGGGCCATCCGTCAACAATTTTTTAAACGCCAGGGCCGACGGTGGCCGGTCGGGGTTCATGTGCTGCAATGCGTAATCCATCTTTGGCCGATACGTCAGGCCGCGGCCGCATTCGTCAATCCACACCTGGCGAACCAAGTTTGGGTCAACATCGCGCCAATGGTTCGCAAACGTGGCGCCGTAAATGGCGTTCATTTTGCTGAACACGTAATCAAAACCGCTGTCGGCATCACAAAAGTCGTTTTCTTTCCACATCGGACACCTCCACGGTTTTTTCAGACTTTGCCCAAAACGGGGCTGGCGCGGGCTTTGGTGTTGCCAAGCCGCGGGTAAGGGCTGCCATTTGCACCAAACGGGCTTCTGACGCGGTTTTTTTGGCTTGCTGCTGCCGTCGTACCCAATTGCGCCAAGTGGCCGTCCAATCGGTTTTTACGCCCTTTTGGCCAGGTTGGGCAATCCAGTAGTCGCGGAACCCTTCAAATGTTTCCCGTGGATCAAGTTCCGGCCGGTGTTGGCGACAAAAAGAAACCCATTCATCCGACAAAACGAAGTCAGTTGGCAAGCGCGTCCCGCGCTGCGTTTTCTTTCCCTCTCTCTTTGTCTCTGTCTCTGTCTCTCTCTCTGTCTCTAGTAGATCATCCTGATATCCAGTTGATATCACGCCGATATCATCTTGTTCCAGCCAATGAGACAACTTGTTTAAGCATTCCAAAGTTTGCTTTTCAGACATACGAAGGCGAAAAGCCAGGGTTTTTGTGTTTGGCAAATTGCCATCGTCTTCGCTGGCGATAAGCCAACACATCACCAAAACTTTGCTGGCGGTCGCGTCCAATTCGTGCCATTCAATGTCATCAAGAATGTCACGATACAGTTTTACCCACGGCGGTTTGCGGTCTTTGAAATGTTGAAATTTCGACCAATTTTTGATCTTCATGTCGCACCCTTAAAAGTTCCACCCCAAAAAAGGAAACAGCGGAAGGCGGGGTGGGTCGCTTTTCGGTTGGCTCATGACTTCCAACCTATCCGTGTCTCGCAACAATTATGCTTTAAACCATTTCGGACGCAACGCTTTCAACTGCCACACCCGTGCCGGTGGAACATCGTTCCCCCATTGGCTGACGGCCGCCCTGGTGATTCCCAACAGTTCGGCAAGCGCCTTGGCCGATCCAGCCAGTTTGATTGCTTTTTCTTTGTCCATCTTTCGATGTTAAGCGGCCTTGCGCTGTGTGTCAATAGCAACAAATCCCCTCAAAGTTAAGGGGGCTTTACAAATAGTTGTTGCATGGTTTGTTAAGTTGGCTTAATATTCACCCATGCCCTAGCGAATTGCACGGGGTCTTTTAAGGAAATCAAAATGTTGAAAATGATGAAGTTCTACGTTTCTAACGGAACAGAAAAAGCCCGCGTTTGGTATAGCCGCGGTCAACTGATTGACGGCCGTGATTGCGTGACGATCTACGCAAAAGACTACACCGGCGCCCTAGGTCGCATCTTCCGCGATGCAGCGCCCTACGAAAACAACACCGACACCATGACAGATTATTTTGAAAAAGGTCGTGTTCGGATTTTTGAAAACAACCCATTGTGGGCCACCGCTTGCGCCCGCGCCGTATAAGGAACCAGCCATGAACCGCGAACCAACAGATTGGGAAGTTTTGGGGATGGCGCTGATTGCGGCGCCCGCCTTGTATGTTTTGCTTTGGCTTGCAATGGCCATCTTTTAAGGGGAACGAAATGACAGTACGAATCACCAGGGTGCATCGCGGGGGCCGCGTGTTCTATGCAGCCACCGTCAGCGGCATTTACCTGGAACGCGCCAGCCTAACCAAATTGCGGGAAGCCATCGCGGTTCGTGAAGGTTTTGCAAAATTATTTGCGGGGAAATGATGAAAGTTCTTATCGCTTGCGAATATAGCGGGCGCGTCCGTGATGCGTTCATTCGGGGGGGGGCATGAAGCCATGTCTTGCGATTTGCTGCCAACCGATGCAGTTGGCCCACACTATCAAGGCGACGTGCGCGACGTTCTTGATTACCCTTGGGATTTGATGATTGCACATCCGCCATGCACCGATTTGTCGGTCAGCGGTGCGCGTCACTTCGAAGCCAAAAAATTGGATGGTCGTCAACAAGCCAGCGCGTCGTTTTTTATGATACTGGCTAAGTCTGACATTCCACGAATTGCAATTGAAAATCCGGTTTGCATCATGTCAAGTTTGTGGCGCAAACCAAATCAAGTTATTCAGCCTTGGCAATACGGCCACGGCGAAACAAAGGCAACTTGTTTGTGGCTTAAAAATCTTCCAAATTTGCAGCCAACAAACATTGTTGAAGGTCGGTCTGATCGCATTCACAAAATGCCACCAAGCCCCGACCGATGGAAATTGCGAAGTGAAACCTACCAAGGAATTGCTGACGCAATGGCAACACAATGGGGAAATTTGCTTGACATTTCAAGTTAAGCCAACTTATAATCAAGCCATGCCCTAACGGGTCTTTTAAAAAGGAAATTGAAATGAATTCAACCATCACCACCGCAAACCAAATTGCAACATTTATTAACCTAGATTTTGGCATTGCTTCCCTAGTAACCCAGGTCAAAAAAGGTTATGCCGTCACGCTGTTGGACACCGACGCCGAAATGATTGTGGCCACCCGCATTTATCCCGTGGCCATGTATGCCCAGGCCATCAATTACGCCAAACAAATCGCCAATGTCTAACTGGCCATTTCCACCGCCAGGGGGGCCAATCCCCTGGACGCGTAAGCAAGAACGCGATTACCAAAACCAACAGCGGGACAACTTGCCCCCCGCGCCATTTTGAAAGTTACTGCAATGAAAAAAATGATTCGCATTGATCTCGACGGCCCTTACTACCCAAAACCAACGGTTTACCAACGCGTTTGGAATTGCCTGGTTGTGGTGGTGCTTGCTGTCGGTGTTGTCGCCTGGTTGTCCGGTTGTTCAACAACCACAACCGGCGGCGCCCAGGATTTGGTGCTGGACAAAAGTATCCAGCCCATGTCGCGGAATGAAGTCGTGTCGGCCATTGGCGATTGCCAGGCCAACAACCTTCGCGCCGTGTTGATGTACGGCAAACGCAAAGTCAACGGGTACACCGCCGACGTTGTGATTGACGTTACTTGCGCCCCTAAATGGTAAAGGAATTAATCATGGAAACATCATTCAGCAAAGTCGCCGCGGCCCTGGTCAAAGCGCAAAAAGAATTCGGCCCCGCGCTGAAATCATCCAGCAACCCGCATTTCAAATCGCGTTACGCCGACCTGGCCGCTTGCGTTGAAGCCGTGATCGAAGGCTTGAACAACAACGGCATTGCATTGACGCAACGCGTCGGTTCATACGACAACGGCGTGATTGTGGAAACCGTGTTCATTCACGAATCCGGCGAAGTTATCAATTGCGGCCAACTGCACGTTCCGGCCACTAAACAAGATGCCCAGGGTTACGGCAGCGCGTTGACGTATGCGCGTCGTTATAGCCTTATGGCAGCCTGTGGCATAGCACCGGAAGACGACGACGGCAACGCGGCCAGCAAACGCCCAACAGCGCCAGCAATTCCAACGCCTGACATTACCGACCACCTGGCAGCCATCCAAGCCAGCGCCAACAGCGAAGAATTGGCGGCAACATTTAAAGATGCGTTTGACGCTTGCCAGGGCAACCAAGTATTGCAAGCCAAAGTAATGGCAGCCAAAAAAGAACGCGTGGCCCGTGCCAAAAAAGATTTATCAACCAAAGGAAATGAAAATGTCTGACGAAATCGAACAACGCACGGACGAATGGTTTGCTGCCCGCCTGGGCAAAGTCACCGCGTCCAAAGTGGCCGATGTGATGGCCCGCACAAAATCGGGTTATAGCGCCAGCCGCGAAAACTACATGGCCCAACTGGTGGTCGAACAAATCACCGGAACACGCCAGGAATCGTTCACCAACAGCGCGATGCAATGGGGAACCGACCAGGAACCTTTTGCCCGCGGTGCATACGAAGCGGCCACCGGCAACATGGTGGACGAAACTGGCTTTGTAAACCACCCGACGATTGCAATGGCTGGCGCATCACCCGACGGCCTGATTGGTGATGACGGCTGCGTCGAAATCAAGGCGCCCAATACGGCCACCATGATCGAAACGCTGCTGACCGGTTCAATCCCGCAAAAGTATTTCACGCAAATGCAAATGCAAATGGCTTGCACCGGCCGCGCCTGGTGCGATTACGTGGTTTTCGATCCACGGATGCCCGCCAAGGCGCAACTGTTCATTAAACGCGTACCGCGTGACGACGTGTTTGTTGCCGACATGGAAGCGGAAATCATCAAGTTCCTGGCCGAAACTGCGGTCAAGGTCGATCAACTGAAAAAAATCATTGGGGAATAAATCATGGCCAAACTTATCAACGAAATTACCGTAATCACCGGCACATACAACAACGCCCAGGGCCAACAAAAAAACCGCTACCAACGGATTGGCTCAATCATTGAAACCAAAAATGGGCCAATGCTCAAAATTGACGTGATTCCTCTGAAGGAAGGCGGTTGGGACGGTTGGGCATACATCAACGAACCACGCGAACGCGACGACCAGCCGCAACAGCGACGCGCCCCCCAGGGCAGCGGGTTTGACGATATGCACGACGACGTTCCCAACTTCTAAGGGGTGGCCATGCGCGAATTCACTTACCTGGTTTACATCATCCTTTGGGAAGGAATGATTTTTGGCGGGGCTGGTTACGCTGTGTTTGGCCTTGACCATTCAGGTTGGTGGATTCTCGCCGCCTTTTTTGTCGGCGGCTGCGCTTACCCACCCGAACGCTGGATTCATGGAATTAAAAAATGACACAAATAGATTTTTTTGGCGACGAAGGCGATTACCTGGCGCAACTGAAAACCAACTGGCGGGCCACCATTGAAGGCGACGGGGGCAATTGCCCCTGTTGCGGGAAGTGGGGCAAGGTAAGCCCCCAAGGCATGAACGAAACCCGCGCCTTGGGGCTTTTGTGGCTTTCCAGGGCCACTTGCGACGAAGATGGCTGGATAGATATTCCCCGCACGGCCCCGCGCTGGATGCTGCGCGGCAAAACCTACACCACAACCCAACATTGGGGGCTGGTGGAATCAGCCGGAACCAGGGAAGACAAAAGCAAAAAGTCCGACGGGCTTTGGCGCCTGACGGCCAAAGGCTTGCATTTTGTCGTTGGAAGCATTACTGTTCCAAAAAAGGCATACATTTACAAAAATGTTGTCGAAGGTTGGTCGGACGAATGCGTTTCGTTTAGGGATTGCTTTGGCCGCCATTTCAATTACGACGAAGTGATGGCCGACAATTTCAACTTAAATGCAATCAAACTTTAAGGAATGCCCACCATGCAACAGCAATTGCAATCAGGGGCGGCTTTGCCCGAACCGTGGGTGTGTCCACTTTGCTACACCACCGGATGCACCGCGCCAGGCAAATGCAAAGAATTGGCGCTTCGCAATCACGTCCTGGATGAAGTGGCTGCGGAATTTGAAAAAATGACAAGCCTGGGCGACACCGCGGCCTCGTTTGCGGTGTTTGTCAGGAACATGAAACGCTAGGCAAACGCCCGCGTTCCGGCCTTGTCAATAATCAGGGCTTGTTTGCGCGGGCTGGTGTCGTCGCTGTTTGGAATGCTGATATGCGTCCAGCGGTCAAATTCGCGGATCACCTGGTCAAACGCAATTCCGCTGGCCATGATTTTCCGCACCACTTCGTCGGGCGTCATGCCTGGCACACGGAAATCGCAAGCGCAGCCCGTGCGGTGCTGGCTGCTGTCTTTGCTGCCCACGGCGTCATTCACTTTTTTTGTACGTAGGCCCGATGAAATCATTATGGGTTTGCCGTCCAACACCACTTTGACTTGCTCAAGAAAATCAGCCAAGCGCGTCAAGTTGGCCAATTCGGCATCGTTGGGGCTGTTGTCCCATCCGTTGCGTTCGGCGGTTTCGGATGCGGTCAATTCTTCCAGGGTGAAATGCGGCGTCAAGTTCATTTTTTGGCTTTCATGTCGGCAAGTTTTTCAACCGTGCGGCCTCCAAAATAGGCCAGGAAAATAATTTGGCCCCATTGGCCCAGGAGATTTACGTAACTTTCCTGGGCGTTGTAGCCAAATGCACTCATCATAGTGAACACAAAGTAAGCCACAAAAATGGCAATCAACGCCATTGGCCGAATGTTCTTTGACAACCAAGAATCGGAACCCATGTCGGCTTTCCAGCGATCCGACACATTGTTCATTTCCACTTCGAACAGTTTGGTTTCGTTGGCCATCTTGGCCAGTTCGCCATCCTGGGCCATCTTGGCCAAGTCCAATTGGGCTTTGGCTTTGGCTTCAGGATCGGGAATCAATTTGTCGATCAACTTCCCGCCAACGTTCAGCAATGCGTCAAGTCCAAACATATCAGTCCTTTCCGGTCAGGGTTTTGATTGGTTTTGCAACGTGGGTTTTTTCTTCCAAAATGGCAATGTGCATCCGGTTTTCAGCAATTTGGTCACGGTTGCGTTGAATTTCTTTTTCCAAATCTTGGCGCAATTTTTCGCGGGCCAGTTCGGCGCCGGTGTTGCTTGCTTGCTTGTTGTCGCTAGTCACCACCAGGCTGATTTTGCTGTTTAAAATGGTGACTTCATGGGACAAGTTTGACAGCGCCGACATAAGATAAACCACGCACGAAAACAACAAAGGCAATAAAGCAAACGTAATTTTTTCAACAAGTTGGCTTTTTGCTTCCATATTTTGGATTTTTTCGTCACTCATTTCAATGTCCTTTCATCCAACTGATTGCAAATCCCACGGCGCTGGACACGAACGACACAAACGCCATTCCGGCCCAAAACCCACCGCGGCCTTGGTTGGCCAATGCAACCAGTTTTTCCAATTGGGCTTCCATCTTGTCCATTTTCTTGTCCATATCGTCGAACCGGCGTTCGTAATCCTGAACCTTTTGCCAAAGGACGCCGTATTTCACGGGATCAATTTCGGGTTGCGCCATCATTATTTGCCCTTATTTTTAACGTCTTCCAGGGTTGATCCCGCGCCTGGTTCCAATGATTTTTCCACGGCGGCTTTTTCTTTGCGCGACCGAATAAACTTTCGGGCTTCGGTTCCAACTGGATAGCCGCCAACAAATTTCAAGCCAGCCACGTTGCCCAACGCTTCGGCGCCACCGGCAGCCTTGTTGGCCAAGTAGCCCACCAGCGTGTTGGAATTGTTCACATAAGAACCACGGGGCTGGAATTGCGTATAGTTTGCCACGTTGCCCAATGTCTTCAACTGCAATTGGGTTTCGGGATCAAAGATTTCCTGGTAATTCCGTACATCGTCCAGCGATTTCAAAGCCTTGTTGTAATTGGCCTGGCTGAAGTTTCCTTTGCCGTCCACAATGCCAGCCTTGTCGGACAACCAATTGATTGTTCCGGCTTTGATGTGCTGGTGGCCAACCGAATCGCGGCCCAATGTTTCCACCATTGTGTTGACATTTTTGTTGACGCCGCGGATCACATATTTGTCGAAAAACTTGTCAGCCGGTACAGTTTCATTCACGGCTGCTTTGTAAGCGGGGTCTTTTTTCAACGCGTCAAAACGTGACTTGGCCAGGCTGCGGGCGGTGTCGGCCAGGGGCTTCAACTGCGCTGCGCTGCCTTGCAATGGCAAGTCTT
>Ga0181365_1000101_pt1 | contig 16942 bp, 14 predicted proteins | sample Fa13NDMM110DN_FD_130097 | JGI IMG/M metagenome (GOLD analysis project Ga0181365, IMG submission 130097) | Freshwater viral communities from Lake Michigan, USA - Fa13.ND.MM110.D.N | ecosystem: Environmental > Aquatic > Freshwater > Lake | place: USA: Michigan | collected 2013-09-24
CGTTGGAAAGATGTAGGAGAAGGACAGGTTTATAAGAACTGGGATTGGACCTATTTCGAACCGGACGCAGACGCAGAAGTAGTATACGGTCTTGACTTTGGGTTTAGTCAAGATCCCTCAGCACTGGTCGAGGTTAAGAAACGCGGTCAGAAATTATGGGTGCGCGAGCGGCTTTACCAAACAGGTTTAACTACAGAGGATCTACATCGGGCTATGATCAAGGCAGGCATTCCCCAGCACAGTGTCATAGTAGCAGACAGTGCGGATCCACGCAGCATTCAAACTTTACAAAGATTGGGTTGGCGTGGGATTAGACCTTGTGTTAAAGGTCCAGACTCTATACGAGCCGGTATCGACACGCTATGTTCCTATGAAGTACATGCAGATGCTATGAGTTTTAATCTCCGTCTTGAGTACGATAACTACTATTACAGGGAAGGTACGGATAAGCCTATCGATGACTATAACCATATCATGGATGCACTGCGATATGCAGTGGGTACTAGAATGCAAATAGGAAGTTCTTCTGGGTATACACTCGTAGGTTCGGGATCTAAAAATAGGGCGCTGACAGATTTCTAAAAAAAAAGCCACTCTTGCGAGTGGCTCTGTTGCCTAGTTCTAAAAACATCCCGAGTAAATATTGCTAGGCAATTACTTTTTAATCTTACCACCGGGAGTGGTTCTAACTATTTCGTAGTAGGACATGGTTTCTTTGGTTTAGGTTGTGCAAGAATTTCTTTAACTATTTTGGCTGCTGCCTTTTTCATAGCGTGCTCGGTAGAGGGTAGACCTAACATATCGAACAACATATTGTAACTTGGTTTTTTCTTTGGCATGATTAGTATTTAACAGTTTCCCAAACGTTTTGGCCAATTGGCATTTTACCTTTAGTGATATAAAGTTTACCTTGTTTTTTACAAGCTACCCAAAATACTTCATCTTGCATTTTTTCCATATTCCAAATATGGGTTTCTCTAATAGACCATTTCTGTTTTTCGATTAAAACCTCGCAACCAGAATTAGATCTAAAGATAAATTGTTTTAATTTGTTTTTCATAACGGGATGTTTATTTGTTTTGTTAAGCAAATATATAGCAACTGTTCGATATAAAAAAATATTTTACAATAAATTTTTTTCCTCTATTAGCATAAAGCATTCTAGTGCACCAAACACTAGATCTAATTCGTAATGATTGGTAGGGGGTTTTCTATAAACATCTTTTAAATTTCTAACCCAGATATAAGACTCGCCTAATTCTTTTCGGTAATCAGGATTAGCCTCGTAGTCTTGCCACAAAGTCTCTGCGTGTGTCTGCAGATATGTAACTGCATCTTTCATATAGGCCTTTTCGATCTTAGCAAACCTATACTTAACGATTCTTTCTCCATCTCTTAAAAAACTTTGGAGGCAAAATCCTGCAAATCCCCACTTGGTTCTATTCTTCAAAAGCTTATAATTCCGGATTAGTTCTCCATATTGGTGGAAACAGTAGTCCATATAGGCATCCGTTAGCGGGTTTTGGTTAAAGGTACTGTTATCGAAACGCCACATCAGAGTTCTTTTCTAAATATTCTATTGCTCCTTGCTCGGTTATCTTGTCATAGTTCTTAGCTATGAAGTCTCCAGTAGAAGCATAAATTGGTTTTGGCTTTGCCTGCACTTGGGCTTCCATCTGTTTCTTAAACTCTTCTCCCATCTCTTTTTGGAATTTTCTATGTGCTGCAGCAACTCTTTCGTTGCGGGTTTGTACTTTCTTACGGTGTGCTTTGTCTTTCTTTCCCATTTCTTCGGCAGTTTATTTAACATATATACTCATGTAAAACAAACACCTTTTTATGGCATCAGGTCCTTTATCATCATTCAAGTCAGTGGTGGAATATTTAAGAACTCTTTCCCTTTCCCACGTTAATGTTAAACAATTCACGTTTGGTCAACTAAGTGATCTGGATATAGAAACTAATACCCAGAACCCCACTCAGTATCCTCTGGTCATGCTCATTCCGAGACGTGCGGATCTAGATGCCGGTGGGAAAGTGGAGTTCTCCTTTGCACTAAGCGTACAAGATATTACCAATTACGATTTGCAAGTACAGGAAGATCAACTGAATACGACCTTTATGATTCTACAAGACTTGCTAAGTCGTATGCGTATGACAACTTGGGGCGAAGTAGAAGTGTATCTAGATGTTCCTGTAGTATGTAGACCTTTTGTAGAAGCTGCAAATAACAATCTAAGCGGTTGGTCAGCAGAGGTAGTACTAGAGGTTAAGAATCCATTTAATAATTGCGACGCAGCATTTGCTGATTAAGTATGGAAACAAAAATATCTCTTAAAAAAACCTACGCTATACTTGCCAGGAAGATAGAAATTATTTTGCAGGGGCAAGCACCATCAGCAAAAATAGGTAGGGCAATAGTGGTAGACTATGATGAAGAAGGCATGTACATTAGATATAACGATTATGGAACTTATCTATATAGAGGTACAATGGATGAAAGATCTTCTAAAAGTATTAATACAGGAAAAGAAATTACAGGAGATCTTCTAGATGCACTAGCTGATTATGCAGTAGATGAAAACCCAGGAATAGGAATAGGCGGTATACGACCTAGATATTTTTTTAATTTAAACGATATTACTAGAGAAATGATTGCTGATGAATTAAGTATTGCTTACGCCGAAGCGATTAACGAAGTTATTACCCAAGAAATAAACGAATCATTTGCATGAAAATACATTTTGAATTAGAAGGAAATAAATGGTCTATTGATGGAATTAAAATCCGGGATTATTATGCTATTCGTACTTTACTCCTACTAGATAACGCAGAAAGTAAGTATAATATTATTTCGCATCTTAGTGGTTGTCCAGTTAATACTTTAAAAGATTTTACTATCTCTGCCTGGTATAAGATTTGGGAAGGACTAGAAAATATGATTCAAGTAGAAATGTGGGACAAACAAGAAGTAGTCCATCAATTTAATCATGAAGGTGTAGATTATGGATTACTTGATTTTGATAAAATGACTATTGGAGAGTTTGCAGATTTAGACGTTATTGTTTCTGATCCTAATGCAGATTCTAGAATTCATGAAATATTAGCAGTCTTATATCGTCCAATCGTTTCCCGTAAATGGAAAAAGAATATAGTAGAGCGATACGACTATGATGGATTTAAACATAGATCTGAATTATTTTTAGATTTATCCTTAGGAAAATCTAGAGCAGTCAGTGGTTTTTTTTTGGGTATCGCGCAAACATCTTTAAAAACTACGCCAATCTATTTGGCATCGGAGAGGAAGATACAAATGAAGATGGAGAAAGAAGCATGGGATCTATTGCGAAAGGGTGGTACGTCACTTTCGTCGGACTGGCTGGAGACAATCCTCTCGAGATTTCAAGAGTTACAGAACTTGGAGTTAGAGAAGCCTTTAATTTCCTCGCCTACAAAAAAGACGCATTACGTGCAGCTGAAAATGAATCTAAAGAAATGGCTCAAAAATATAATAAAGTAAGATGATAACCGCAGTTAATTTTAGACCTAAATTTTATTCACCCGGATATAATCCTATTATTTGGTCTGTAACTTCTGATCAGATAACAGAGATAGATTTTAATTATGTTTTTGATCTTTATATTGATAGTGTTTACATAAACCGTTTTATTCAAAGACCTAATCCAGCAGGAGCAGGTATGATCGATGTAAGTTCTATGGTAGATCCTTTTTTAGAAATAGGGGATTTTGCTAATGAAGTAGGCGTGCCTACAAGTACACCGTTTAAAATGGGTACAAATGCAGTGTGTAATGTTAAGTTGTATGTAGGCGAACAGTATCGTACTACTGCTGGGGCAGATCCAGTAACTTATAATGGTTTAGGCAACGCTGTAGAAGATGAAGGTGATCCTGCTTATCCATTAGGAGCACAGGGTTATTACGACGAAGAAGATCCGACAGATGATGATGATATTCTTCCTGTTATTGTTCTACCCGCTTCATTAGATTGGAGAAGACAACAAGAACATTTAGCAGTACAAGAAACAGGAGCAGCAGATTATTATGGTCTGTTTGGTTATGTAGCACCTTATGTTCTAAAAAACGATTCAGTTTATCCGTCTAGTACTTGTGGTGGTCCTGGTCTTTTTCTTTCTGAATATCCAAGATCTACAACTGGGGGTGCGTGGCAAACAACCGCTGATGCTCCTCCTCTTAATATTTCTGCTGAAGCATTAGTTTATGACAGATACGCTATTACATTTTTAAACAGAAATCCAGTATATGAATACTTTGCTGGATCGCCAAGTCTATTACAAAACGCTTCGCCTAAAGTTGCTTGGTTTACTTTTTATTCTGCTACAGGAGCAATAGGAAATTATGCTATTGGTAACTACGAACAAAACTTTGGCGGTGGTCCAAGATATTCTTGCGGTGGTTCTATTGCTTATTCAGGAACAGGATCTTACTCTAATGTTAACAATCAAGAATTTTTATCTCTAAGAGTTGGGCCAAAAGATCTTGAAGATCTGGGAGTGTTTTCTTCTCTTGGTCAAATACCAAGTTCTTATTCAGTCCAACTTTTTAATGAATTAAACATAACTGGTGGTTGTGGATACACCGGTGCACCTTCTGTTCCAGTATCTGAATTACTAACTATAGATCTAGTTGAAGATTGTAGTTCTTATTTATATCCAAGAGCAAGAATTTGCTGGCTAAATTCATTAGGTGGTAGAGATTACTGGAACTTTGAAATGAAGGCAGAGGAAACAATCGATGCTACAGGACAAACTTTTTACCAAACTGAAGTTGATTTTAGTGGCACTACGCCAGTAGTTCTAAGTAATGATACAACACAGAATTGGTTAAAGGGTGGAACACGCCAGTATAATAGATCAATAAAAACCAAATGGCAAATTACTTCTGATTTTCTAACACAGGAAGATGTAGAGTTCCTAAAAGGAATTGTAAAAAGTTCACAGACCTGGGTGTATATTGGAGAAGAAGATTTTCCGTTTACATGTAGGGTAAGCGAACAATCTTACACAGTTAAAACTATAAAACAAGTTAAACTGTTTACTGCTAATTTTGTACTAGAATTTAGTACCGAACAGACAATGCAAAATATTTAATATGAGGCCGTTACCGCAGTTATTTGTTAGAAGATATGATGATATAAACGATCCTTATGCTTGGATTCTTTTAGATCTGTACGATACAGATCCTATTAAAATGAATTTAAGAGCACAAGATGTAATGGATCCTACTATTACTGCTGCTTCATATTCACAAACTTTTAGAATACCACATTCATCTGCGAATGGTAAGTTTTTTAAACAGGCATTTAATGTTAACCAAACACTATTTGATCCTGCTGTAAAGGTACAGGCTTACATTAATAATCAAGGTCAACTTTGGATGATGGGTGTTATTCAGTTGATGAATGTGTATCGTGAAGATGCTACTAGTAAAATTGAATATGAAATTTTATTTGTAAGTGAAGTCTCTGACTTTGCTACCCAAATAGGATTAAGTCCAGCTGGCGCAACCGGTAAAAATCAAGGTGGATTTTTAACGGATTTAGATCTTTCTAAATATAACCACGAATTAAACTACGAAAACATTATTCTTTCTTGGAAGCAAGGATTTGGTGGTACAGGAGGAGAAGTTGGAGACATTGTTTATCCATTGTGTGAATGGGGTTACAACTATACTGGGGCAGGAGTTAATAGTTTTCCTATTATTCCAACAATGGCAACAACCGGAAGCCTAGGCGCAACTGGTTCTAAACCATTTTGTAATCCTGACTTTCCTTTATTTCAAGGTCAGATGAAACCTGCCTTGCGAGTAAAAGCAATTTGGGATGCAATCTTTGATCGAACAGAATTCAGTTATGAATCAGAATACATTCAAGGTAACTCTTATGTTAGTCCTAGTGGTGTGCCTGGATCTCCTACTTATGGAGATGAATTTAAAGATCTTTACATTATTTCAGACAAGTATGCAAGGGCAACTTTATACGAACCAGGATTTACTGGAGGTACTGGTGCAGTAGAAAATGTTAATGCACAATTAACTAATAATGTTTTTTTTCATAATAATCTTGGTGTACAAAGAATAAGTAACTTAAATACAGCATTTGATTTTGGAAATAACTTTAACGTGTCTTCCCAGGTTTTTACAATATCTGTTCCTGGTCCATATGAATTTACATTCACTGCTGATTACCAATGGGATCCTTTTAATATTGTACCTACTGGATCTGAAATATTTATTTTTGCTCTTAGTAGTCCTGGAGGTTCTCCGACTTATCAATCTGGTGTTGATTTTTTTGCACCAACTTCTCTTAGTGGAACAATAACTGTTTCTGTCTTCCATACTTTTGCTGCAAATGAGACAATTCAATTTTATAGTAATATTATTAGTAGTTTTGCTGAAGATACTCGTGTAACGTTTTATAATTTAAAAATTAATACTACCCAAACCCCAACGAATGTTTTAGATATTAAAGCAGTTTTACCAGATAATATAAAACAAATTGATTTTATAAGATCTCTTAACGAAAGATTTAAATTTGTATGGGAACCTAGTAGAACTAAACCTAAACATTTTATAATTACACCTTGGAAAGATTGGATTAAACAAGGAGGTGTAAAAGATTGGAGTGATAAATTAAACGATAAAAAGAGTTATAAGTTAACTCCTTTATTTCAGTCTCAACCGCGTTTTATAACTTACAAGGATCAAGAAGATACGGATTTCGTAAACTATAATTACCAACAGGCAACAAAACAAGTTTATGGTCAGCTAAATAAAGATTCACAAATAGAAATTATTAAAGGTATTAAAGATGTACAAGGAATTTTTGCAACCTTACCTTTAGCACCAATCGGTTACGGCGCAGGAGCATCTGATGCTGATGTGCTTGCCGCAGAGACTTTTTTAATTCCACACATTGCAAAAAATACTCCTATTAATGATGGACCTACTAAACGTGAACCCATACAACCTAAATTAAGAATTGCTTGGTATAATCAATTATGCGGAAGCGGCGGACCTGATACTATAATTTCTAAATCTTGGTATTTAAGAGATGATGCCGGAGTAGCACAAGAGCAAGAGCAAGTTCCTTTAATGAGTGGTTATTATCCTAATCCTTGGACGAGTTCAAACTTTCTATTAGATTGGACTAATTCTACAGTTAATTGGAATAATACCCTTGCTCCTAATCCTAATGGAAAGTCAGATTTAACTACTTTTAAAAGATTTTGGGGAACTTGGTACGATGCAACTTATGGTCAAATTATAGAAGTAATTGAAACAGGTGGGAATACAAAACAAATTAAAGATTATGCTTATTCTTTTGAAGGAGAATTTGTTTTAGATTATTCTGATATTGTAGATCTTAGATTTAACGATCTAATTTGGATTAAAGATGCTTATTATTTAGTTAATTCAATTAATGATTATGTAATAGGTCAATCAAGTCCATGTAAAGTAGTACTTTTTAAAATTAGTAATATTGATTTAGCAATTTCTGCACCTAATCAAATAGTAGGAGATATTTGTTATTCGTCAGAATCTATTTGTAACGCAGTATGCTGTCAAGAATTTAGTACAATAACTGCAGTCTTTGTTGCTGATCCCGATAATATTGTAGTTGGTACTAGATTCTTTTTAAATGCTGGAGGATCAATCTTTGCACCTTTAGGTTATTATTCAGATGGTACTTATGTTTATACTTTAAATGCAAGTTCTGTTGTTACTGTTATTGATACAATAGACGTTAGTCCTGCTCTTTGTGTATGTATTCCAGAATTAGATCCATTAGAACTTTGTTATTTTGGAGCAACTGGTGATGCTTGTTTAGCATGTTGTTGCCAAGGAGCAACTGGAGAATTTTGGATGCAAAACAACGATCCTGCAACTTGGTATACCAACACAGTGTTTTATGCTAACTCTATAGGTTCTGCTTTTCCTTCAGATGGTTGGTATGCTTATGATAACACTAATTATGTTTTTATTAACAATGGTATTAGAACACAATCAGGATCTTGCGATATCTGTAACTGTTTAATTTACGATCTAACTCCTTATGTTGGTTGTACAGGATCTACATTATGTGAAGCATCTTGTTGTGTTAATACTTCTAATTTTAATTTCTATGCAGATTCAGAAGATTTAAATACTGCTACTGTACTATTTTCTGATCAAACAGGAACACCAGTTTCAAATGGTTGGTATTATAACGGTTTAGCAGCAGTAGAAGTTACGGGTGGAACTGGAGCAGTAAATGCAACTGGCGATCCTGGATCTTGTGAACCTTGCGGTAACGAAACAATAGATGTATTTTTTGATTTTAATTCTAATGTTAATGGAACTGGGGCATTTGCAATTACTAAATCTTTTGATGGTTTAAATTTCATGCCTGAAAGTACTAAGGATTTAGTTACAATTACTGCAAATACACCATTCAATTATACCGGACCAATTTCACCGGGCACTTATGTAAAAGGCACATTAGTTTATGGTGCTTCGCACGACACTGGAGTATTTACTACTAAAGTAGAAGGTGGATCAATTATAAATTCCCAAAACACAGTTAGGTTTAGTACTTATACTTATGCTCCTGCTAGTCCAAGTACAGGTGGTGCAGAATATAGATTCTCTGTTAATTTAACTGGTACTATTTTCGATTGTGGATTAAGTGGCGGAACTGCTTGGAAGTGTACAACACCATCTTGTAATATTACAGGAGGCACAGGCGGTAATTCAATTTACGTTTATGCTAACGATCTAGAAGTATGTTGTGATCCACTTTACATTTATGATGCAGGTTTTGCAAGAATAGAAGCAGATACTGAAGTATTTATAAACGGTAACTGTACTGGTGGCACTGGAGGTTTCTGTTATGTTTGCGATGATTTTATTTCTGGATCTTATGCTGGTAATGACTATCACATTTACGAAAATTACTTTATTTGTGATGATTTAGGAGCAGGCACAATTCAATTTAACTGGACTGTTTTAGATAGACCAAATAGATTTAGTTTATACGATTCTACAGGTTTAATTACAACATCTGGTTGGGCCGGTAGTGCAACTTATCCAGGACCTTGGGGCGCTTCATTAAGTACAGCTAATAGCGGTACACTAGGTAGTCCTTATACTAATAGCATGTATTTATTAGTCGAAGCAGGACCTGCAGATCCAACCTCACCAATTACAGATGCATGGCAAGGTTCGTTCGTTTGTGCTAATTCTTGCTTCCAATATTTTAACTATCAGCCTTTCGATTGGACAGGAGATTGGGAAGATTGCGATGGAATTAATCATTCTGCAGAAACAATACCTGCTTATGGTTCAGTCTGTGCAATATATGGAACGCCATTTACAATATCAGGAACAGATTTAACACAAACGTTCTCATGTACATAAAAAATAAAATATGCCAACGATAGCAGTTAACATAAATTTAAGTTCGATAGGAACAGATGCTGGACCCTTTACAATCTCAGATAATGTATCGGGTGTATTAGCAAGTGGTGTTCCGCGTACTTCTTTATTGGCTAATTACGTAGTGAATGCTGATACTACTGCCACACAAATTACAGTAACTTCTACTGGTGTATGTGAAAGTACGATTAATATTCCTATTGATTTTCATCCGTGTGAAGATGCGCCCCCACCACCACCACCTCCGCCACCACCACCTCCGCCACCTCCAGAAGATTGTGAAGAGGATATAGTAATTAATGTGACTGATATTGGTTACATAAAATACTATAATTGTACAACTGAATTAACTGAATATGAATACATTTCAACTCTAGGTAATGTAACTTTAACTAATTGTGTAAACACTGGTACTCTTATACCTGGATTTCCTTTGTTAGATGTTGCAGCCTTTACTGTTGTTAGTGCAGGAGTTGCTTGTGGTACCCCACCTCCAACACCACCACCACCAACACCACCTCCGTCTTATTACGATGTAGAATTAAGGATGAATGGTTTGTTTGGTACACATGGGACGCTTACATTATATCAATCACCAGATAATAGTACATTCACACAAAGTGTCCAATTATTTACAATCGATAATGAGGTATCAATTTTTAACTTTAATGGAACCCCGGGTTATTACTATTATTATGATGTGGAAAAAACATTTGGGTCATCTTGTTTTGCTAATGCTTATAATACAGTTTTAGCTACTGATTTTAGTCCAGGAAATATTGAAGGAGCATATTGTGGAAGTAATTCAGTGACATTCCCATCATTCCAGTTACCGGATCCTTACCAAGCTAGAAGTTATGTTAGCTTTAATGGCAGTTTAGATAGTGGATGTTTATAAAAATAATAAAATGAAATGGCTACAAAACCTAAAATAACGGTCGATACCTCGGAAGCAGAAGATGCGTTTGTTAAATTTCAATTGCAGATTAGGAAAGCGCAGGTTGCTATGCAAGAGGCACAAGCTACTGGTGATAAGATTGCATTTGCAAAAGCAAAAGCAGAATACAACGATCTGAATGACACATTAGAAGTAACAACTTTAAGAAGTCAAGAAGTACAAGATGCACTTGCTGCACAACCAGGTGTTGTAGGTAAGGTAGGTAGTGCAATGCAGGGTTTAGATAAAACTTTTAAAGCATTTCTTGCTAATCCTTTTGTCGTAACCTTAACACTTATTGTAGGTGCATTCATGGCACTGAAAGAAGCTTTAAGTCGTACTGAAGAAGGACAAGCAAAACTAACTAAAGTCTCTGAAGGATTTACAAAAATCTTAAATGGTCTTTTTGCTATTCTTGAACCTATTGCTAATCTGTTTATTGATTTAGTTATTGGTCTAATGGAGAATGACAAGTTCATGAAAGGACTAACCAAAACGGTAAGTGTTCTTTCTGGTGTTTTTGGTTCTTTATTTGGAATAGTTAAACCCTTTGGTGAATTTATTATTAATAATTTAGTTAACGCATTTAAAACTTTAGTAAATGTTGCTCAGGGAGCAGGAAAAGTTTTACAAGGTGTATTTGAATTAGATTTCGATAAAATAAAAGAAGGCGTTGCAGATGTTGCAACATCAGTAAAAGACAGTTATGTTAAAAGTATTACTAATGTAAAAGATTTAGCAGTTGGTGTAGGTAATGGAATACTAGATGTAGTTGATAATTATAAAACAGCATCTGCATCTGCAGAAAAATCATTCACTGAAGGTAGCAAAAGGCTAACAGATAAAGAGAAAAAAGATAGAGAAGAAAGAAATAAAAATAATGCTGATGCTGCAGCTAAAACTAAAAAGGCAGCACAGGATTTAATTAATACTAACGAACAAGTTCAGCAATCTAATGATGAACTTGCAGAATCACAAATTAAAAAATCAGAAAGTACAATTCAAGCTTTACAAGCAGAACAAGCTTACAAAGACAAAGAGTACACAAGAGAGCAGAAAAGAATTATAGATTTAATGGCTCTTGAAAAAGAAGGGTCTAATGAATACAAAGCTTTACTGGCTCAAAGAAATGATTTAGAAGCAAAATATACTAACGACAAGACTGCTAGAGATGCTAAGTTGACAGAGGAGCAAAAGAAGAAAGTTGAAGAAGATAAGAAGTTAGCAGACGAAACTGCCAAGGCATTAGCAGTTAGTGAAAAACAAAAATACGATTTAGCTCTAGTAGAAAGTGATAGATTTTACGACGCCTTAATTACAAAAAATAAAGATAATGCTGATGAAATAGCAGCATTAGAAATTGCAAAAGGTGAAAAAGCATTAGCAATTACCGCCGAGTATAATGAAAAGGTTTACAACGCAAAAAAAGAAGCACTTGAAAAAGATAGAGCCTTAATAGAAGGAGATATTAATGCTGGATTAATTGCGATGCAAGACGTTAGAATTAGAGATTTTGACGCAGAAAAACAATTTCTTGCAGATAAAGCAGTTGAATTTAATAATAGTTTAGAAGCACAAAGAGTTGCTGCACAAGGTAACGCCGATGCTTTAAAAGCAATTGAAGCCCAACAAACAGAATTTAACGGTAAGATTGCAGAAACAAACAAACAGATTGATGCTGACCAATATGGATTTAAGCGACAACAGTTAAGTGAAGCTGGTAATTCTATTGGACAATTATCTGAATTAATTGGTAGAGATACAGTAGCTGGGAAGGCATTAGGAATTGCACAAGCAACTATTAATACTTATCAAGGTGTAACAGAAGCTTTAAAACAAAAATCTGTTTTGCCTTCACCTTTCGATGTAGTTGCTAAAGTTATTAACGTTGCAACTATTCTTGCTTCTGGTTTTAAAGCAGTTAAATCAATTACGGCAGTTCAGGTTCCTACTGTCCCATCTGCAGGAGCAGCGGCTGCACCAGCAACTAAACCTACTGGATCTACTTTTGCTGAAGGTGGATTATTACAAGGACCTTCTCATGCACAGGGAGGAATTAAAACAGGATTTGGAGAACTAGAAGGTGGTGAGTATGTAGTTAATAGAAGGTCTACACAATCATTTTTACCTATGTTAACGGCAATTAATTCTGTTGGTAATAGAAAGTATCAGGAAGGCGGAATGATGGCTAATATGGACACTATACAAGCTATGATGGCATCACAACCCGCACCAATTGTTAAAACCTATGTGGTAGCTTCTGACATGACTTCACAACAAGAAGCCAATAAGAGATTAATGGATTTGGCAAAAATCTAAAAAACCATACTCACATATATAAATTCTAATATGGAAAATAAAAATAAAGAAAAGCGTGTTATAGAACTGGAGGTAATGGAAGAGCTAGAAGAATCTGGCGTTTCCTCTATTGCCTTGGTAGACGAACCTGCTATTGAAAGATACTTCATTTACATGCGTAATCAGGAATTTGTAAAACCTACCGCAGGAGAATCACAACCTGATTTTATGGGCAGATGTATGCCTGTTTTATTAGCTGAAGGTAAGGACCAGGACGAAGCAGTTGCTAGATGTATTTCTATGTACGAGCAAGAATTTTATAAAGATATGGAATTTGAATCTTATACAGATTATCCCGAGTCTGCAACAGAAGCTGCTAAAAGAGCATTAGCTTATGCAGAAGAAAATGGTTGGGGTGATTGTGGAACACCAATTGGCAAAGCAAGAGCTAACCAGTTGGCGAATAGAGAACCTATTTCTGAAGAGACCATAGCACGGATGGCAAGCTTTGCTAGACATGCACAGAATGCAGATACACCTTATTCTGAAGGATGTGGTAAACTTATGTGGGATGCATGGGGTGGAACAGCAGGAATAGAATGGGCAAGCAACAAATTAGAAAGCATACGTGAAGAAATGAGTTATGATACTTCTGGCTTACCACCTTATGTGGAACAAACGCCTAGGAAGAAAAGTAAGTTTAATGAATACGGATGTCCAGAAGCGACAGTAGATATAGAACTAAATCTTGCTAATAGACAAGATGCAATAGAACAAGCTAATTACGGACCACTAAATCCTGGTGAACCTAATGAGGAATATTGGCAAGCAAAAGCAGATAAATTTAACACGACAATTAAAGATGCTAAAAGTGCAACCTGTGGTAACTGCGGATTCTTTATTCGGACTAAACCAATGCTTGCTTGCATTGCTGCAGGAATTGGTGAGGGTACCCTCGCAGATCCTTATGATGCAATCCAAGCAGGTGAATTAGGTTATTGTGAAGCGTTTGATTTTAAATGTGCAGCAGCCAGAACTTGCGATGCTTGGATATCTGGCGGACCAATACTAGAAGAAGAAGAATTTATAGAACCTAATCCATGTTGGGATGGTTATGAAGCTTATGGTTTAAAACCAGATGGTACACCAAATTGTGTTCCAGTTAAAGCACAGGCATTTGCAGAAAGACCTATATCAAGAATACCAAAAGAAGAAAGAGGTAGAACTGGTTCAGAAAAAAACGAACCAGGGGACACTAAAACGAGTAGAGGTGGTATAGAAGTATCACAGGAAGTAGAAAGCACATTAAAAGATAAAATTAAAGAGCACAACGAAAAGAACACACAAGATAGCCAGAAGGCAGATCTTGGTATGCTTAAAGCAGTTTGGCGTAGAGGTGCAGGTGCTTTCTCGGTAGGAACACCAGGTCGTAAAGGCATGGGACGTAACCAATGGGCAATGGGCAGAGTAAATGCTTTCCTAAGAATCTTATCTGGATCTGCACCATCTGACAAAGACTACACACAAGATAATGACTTGTTACCTAAATCACATCCTAAGCATTCTGAAGCTATGAGCAAACTTGCTTTTGCAGTGGAAAAAGAACAACAAGTTTTAGTTGGACCTGCTATGATACCAGATATGGAAATTCCTAGAAGAGACGAAGAAACCGGTGAAATGTATTATGTTAAATTTTCTAAAGAGACTATTGCAAAAATTCAAGAGAAATTTATGCGTGAAACTAGACTTGGTTCTACTAATCTAGATCATAACGATAATGTACATGGTGGTAGTTTTGTCTTTGAATCTTGGCTTACAGAAGATGAATCAGACAAAGCTAATTCGGTATACAAATTAGGTGTGCCTGTAGGAACCTGGATGGTTAAAATGAAAGTAACAGATCCTAAGGTTTGGGAAATGGTTAAAGAAGGCAAATACCAAGGATTTTCTATAGAAGGTAATTTTATAGATAAGGTAGATTACGAGCAAATAAAAAGTGAAAAAGACTTAGTAGAATCTATTATGTCAATATTACAATCATAAAATCGGACTAAGGAAATGTCATATACCAAAAAGACATATTCATGGACGTAAATCAAAATAAAATAATCGCATGAATTACAAAAACAAACTTAATCAAATCCGTATCGTTCTTGGATTGCAAGTTAAGTTGGCATCAGCAAAGCTAAAGGATGGAACTGTAGTTGAGGCAGAAGAATTTGCACCAGGTGCTGCACTAGTAGTAGTAGCAGAAGACGGTAGCAAATCTCCAGCACCAACAGGTGAACATACTTTAGAAGATGGTACAGTAGTCTTAGTTGACGAATCTGGATCTATCGTTTCTTTGAAGCCACTTGAAGCAGCAGAAGACGTAGAAGAGGTAGTTGAAGAGGAAGCCCAAAAAGTAAAAATGGAAGACGAAGGTCCAATGGATGGATCTGAACCAGAATCACCCGTAGCAGACGCAGTTAAAGCAGCAATTGCTGAAAAGATTGAAGAAGCTATGACAAAGGTAATGATGGCTATGGAACCATTAGTAACTGAAATGGCAGACATGAAATCTAAAATGGCTAAAATGGAAGAGCATTATGCAAAATTTGCAAAAGCACCTGCAGCCGGCAAGATTACAACTATTAACGATTCTAAAATGGAATTCGGTCAGTCTACAGATATTGTAGACAGATTTAAAGAACTTAAAAATTCTTTATAAAAAAATAATAAAACTATAAAACTATGTCATTTAATGTAGCAGGTTTAACCGCCTATACCGATCAACTTTCAACCGATTTGATCATCCGCGCGGTACTTAAACCACAAACCGTACAAAACTTAACAATTAGACCTAATTTAACTGCTGGAACTACGGCAATTAACATCTTAGGTGCTGGTGTTTCTGTAGAAGATTACTCTTGCGGATTCGCTGGAGCAACTGGTAATACCACAATCTTCACACAACAAAACTTAGTAGTTGCTACAAAGCAATTAAAAGAAGTAATGTGTGTGGAAACACTTAGAGAATACTGGATCTCTTCTGTCATGAGCGCTTCTGCTTATGCAAACGAAACACCAGTTTTCGAACAACAAATCGGTGATTTAAAAGTTAGAGAAATTAACAAATACATCGAGCAAACAATCTGGGCTGGTGACGGCGGATCTCTAGATGGTCTTATCGATCAGACTTCAGTAACCTCTGGTGCTATCGACGGTACTGCAGCAGCTTCTGATTTCGCATCTGCTTCTACAGCTTATGCAGGTTTCTGGAAAATGGTAGACGCTTTGGCACTTGCTAATCCAGCAGTATTACAAGAAGATGACCTTATCATGTATGTGTCTGCTGCTACTTATTCTAAGCTAACACAAGCTTTACAAAACAAAGGTAACGCAATTTTATTGCAATATCCTAACATTAATAACGTATCTGGATCACCGGAAAATTCCTTTATTTTCCCCGGTACTAATATTAAGGTATTTTTAGCACCCGGCATCGTAGATTTAGGATCTCCTGCAGTACCAACTGTAGTTTTAGGCCCTAAGAAATACGCTTTCTTCGGTACTGGTCTTAACAACGATCAAGATAGATTTAGATTCTATTATGATCCAAGTCAAGATGATGTTAAATTCTTAGCAGCTTTTAGAATGGGAACTGCAGCAATTGCTAATCAGTTTATCTCAACAGTAGCTTAATTTGTAAAACAATAAAAGAGTGTGATCGTATTGGTCACACTCTTATTAAAAAAAATAATAAACAACAACCATGGCATGTAATTTAACATACGGAATTCCACTAGACTGTATTGATAGTATAGGGGGGGTCTCTGGTAGCGTTTACATTGGATCTGATGTTGATTTTGGTACTCTAACCGTTTCTTCTGCAACTGGTAGTCAATCTTTGATCACTAGTGCAACAGGTGGAACTGGTACAATGTATGAATTCCAGATCGCTAAAAACGTAGGATCATTCACAGAGACCTTTAATATCTCCAATGAAAACGGAACAGCTTACTTCGAACAAGCTTTTACCTTTAACCTTCAGAAGATGGAAGCCGAAAAAAGAAATGAAATTCTTTTGATAGCTCGCAACAGAAATCTGAAGCTTATTTACGAAGACAACAACGGAAAATACTTCTTAATGGGTCTTACAAGAGGCGCAGTAGTAAGTGCAGGAACTTCGACCAGCGGAACCGCGGTAGGAGATTTGAATGGTTATACACTAACCTTAACAGCTCAAGAACCAGAAATGGCTTATGAAGTACA
>Ga0181365_1000109_pt1 | contig 16385 bp, 18 predicted proteins | sample Fa13NDMM110DN_FD_130097 | JGI IMG/M metagenome (GOLD analysis project Ga0181365, IMG submission 130097) | Freshwater viral communities from Lake Michigan, USA - Fa13.ND.MM110.D.N | ecosystem: Environmental > Aquatic > Freshwater > Lake | place: USA: Michigan | collected 2013-09-24
GAAGTCCCGCTCGCGAGTTCTGTTGCGTGGTAAACTCCAAGAATCTCTGCTTCGTGTGGTACTGTTCTTCGGGGCAGTGGAAGGTCGATATCTGGTGCGACGATGTGTTTATCGAGACGCAAGATATCGCCAACACGGGTTGCCCGCTCACGTTGGCGACCGCGACGTTTTCCGCCTGCGGCTGCGATGGCACGGCGGGGCAGGACTGCGTTCTTCCGCCGACCTGCACCAGCGTTTGTTGCCCCGGCGGCGGTGAGATACCGACCGACGACGTGACGATCACGCTCGGAACATACTGGCAACTGGGAGGCGGATTCGACACGACCAATTCGTGCGAAGGCATCCAGATGTACTTCGACGAGACGATCATTTTGACCTATCTTGGGAGTTGCATGTGGCGTGCTGATATTTCCCGACAAAGCCCGTATGGCGACCCGTCACTAATGCTATTTTCGACGTTCGACGCACGGATCGACTTCTTAATGACTGACAACCACTTACTTGAGCCATGCGGGACCGGAAGGGTTATCGACTCCCTCGCGTCCACCGACGCACGCAAAGCCCTCGCAGGTGCCTTCCACGTCGTCGCAGTTGGTGGCGACGCAGACCGGGATACAATCGCAACCGGGGTCTTTACACTCGCACTGCGACGCCGCTGAATCATAGGTCACGAGGTCATAGCAGCCGCACCCGTTGGCGTCGTAGAGCGGCCTGATGCACACCTCGTCTGGCAGGACTTTCACATATCCCTCATCCTCGGGACCGGGAAGCGAACCGCGCGAGGTCAGATGCACCGTGTTCACGTTATCTGGAATCCACGTCGCCGTGCCCGTGTACTGGAGCAGGCCGAGTACCGGATGCGAGTAGCTCAGCGTCGCGTAGTCGGAACTGGTGTCCAGTACCCACGAGATGCCGAGTGCGTCGATGATGTTGTCGCCGATGGCCATTATGGATTCGTGATTTCTACCGTGTTCGGGAACACGCTTCCGCCAGATGTCTTGGTGAATATGATGCTATCAGGGCACACTATCGGGTCGGGCACACTGGCTGTGTAGTTTGCGTATTCAAACGTCGTCGCCGAGACAGAGTTGTCGAAGTATTGCAGTCTGAGGCTCAGGCACCGTTCCGACAATTGCAGGTCCGCGAACATGGCGTAGTTGAGGCCGAACACGTCGCGGTTTTCAATTCCGCCGATGAATGACACGTAAGTCCGGCATCTTGGCAGAACATCATAAGGCAACGCCTGATCTAGCTGAATCGTCGTCTGCGTCAAACCGGCAATCGTGCCGACATGGGCGGTGAGCGGTGTCGTTCCATAGCATAGTGCCAACCCGCAATCACATCCGCCGCTAGCAGGAGGACAAGCCGCCGCAGTCCACGCATCCCAAGTACAGCCCGTCAAGCAAAGGTCAGCACACGAAGCACAAACCGGCTGTGCCCCCGGAAATCCGTCCACGTCCATCACGGGAGAGCCGCCGGTCGATGACTCCGGCCCCGCCGCGACGAATAAGCACGGGTCTTCAAAATAGCACTCGCGCCGCAACGTGACCTGCTTGGCCGCGATCTTATGCCGCACGTCCTCGATATCGAAAAACAGATCGCATTCAAATTCCACCGTATAAGCACACGGGACATCCTTGCCGGCTGTTGGCTCGCAGCAGTTGATCGCCTCGGGATAGCGGCAGGTGATGTCGTCGGGAGCGGGGTCGATCCTCTCGCAGCCCTCGGTGGCCGCTGACGCACACTTGGTCTCGCAGGTGTGTCGCCGGTCATCCACTTCGTCGAGGCAGTCGCAGCCGCATTGACGCTTGCGTTTTCCGGTCGCTCCGTTCGGCTTGCGGTCTTCGAGTAGGGCCGACTTGCCGACGCGATCAGGCGGGCAGACGCGGGTGATCGTCATCTCTGCTGGAGCCACACCGCAGCCGTCTGCCGCGTCGCCCTTGTCGGCCAGCAAGAGCGTCTTCGTGTCGCCGTCGCACGGGCTGGCATCGCTGAGAGTGTAGACAGGGTAATCGACGCGCTCGAAGGAACGCAGCGTCCACAGTTGGGCCTCGATATCGTAATCGAGATGCCACTTGCTGCGGATGCGGTCGTTCGTTTCGGGACCGGTACTCGATGACGTTCCGCCGCCCGTGCTATCGAGTCGCGTCGCCGTGATCGTCGCTGGCCATGTCCCGCACTCCGCTGACTCCAATGTAAACGTAATGACATCACCGGCAGTCGTCCCGAATGCTCCGTACGGTCGGCGATACTTAGCGTTTCGGACAAATACGCCACCTACTATAAGCTGTGTACTGATTGGATCAACCAATCCGTCAAAAAAACACGGCCCAGCGGCGTCGTCGAAAAATGAATATACAGACCCTGTGAAATCGTAACCAGCTATCGGGCCTAGGTCGATATATGGCACATCGTTTGCCGGGGCAAAGCAGTCACACGGAGGAGAACCTTTGGCGAAATAATCGCTTACAGACTTTCTCGGTGTGACGTAAAGGCAGAATCCACAGGTTTGATCAGGGTGGTAGGCGCGCGTGATGAAGCTGCCGTTGTACGTTTCCGCACAATCGAACCCGGACACTCCTGATACGTCAATGCGATATCGGCCACACCCCGAATCCGCGTCACCGCCAGTTCCGCCAGTTCCGCCACTAAGCTCACATTCACCAGCCCAGACGAGCTTGCCTCCCTTGCTGTCGCACGCCGAAAAATCCAGCGAGAAGTCGCCGTTCAAATCAAGGCACTGAGCTTCACTGCAATCGCCTTCACCAACGGAAATCCCTGACGTTGACAACGCCCAACGGTAGGCACAAGCGGTATAGGGCCGACGGATCACTTTTAATGGCATTGTCAGTCCGCGACGAGAGTGATGTTGCCCGAGAGATTCGTGAACGTGACCGCGTTGCCCAGCAGCAATCGCCCGGCTCCCGTTTGTCGAGCGGTCAGCACTGTAGCAGTCTCGCCACGAGCCGCCACGCTGGTGTTGCCACCGTAGGAGTTGACCACGTTCGAGGCATTGGTTCCGCGTAGCTGTATCGGCGCAAACCCGGTCTCTAGGCTCGTCCCGCTGCCGTAGATACTCGCCGTGCAAACGTCTGAGCCGCAGTTGATCTTCACCAGCCCCGCAGCCCCTCGCACGTTGAGCAAGACCGGCCCGATAGACCATTCCGGCGTGCGGTATTCGTTGTACCCTGCCGCGTTGACGAACGGCAAACCGATCTGAGTCGTTGCCCCGCAGCGTTCGCCGATTGTGATCGAAGCAGGCTGAACGCCGCTGAACGCAGCGAAGCCGTATAGCATCTGAAACGGGCCGTTGATGATGATGTCGTCCCCGTCCACGGGCAGCGATCCATCCAGCCAGTTCAGCACGTTGTCGGCGAACTTCGGGCCGGTTGCCGTGACGATGGTAGTCAGGGTCGCCGTGCCGGATGCCGACGTATCGCTTGCCGAACTGATCGTGTGAGGGACGCCAGCCGTGTCACCGATTATGGTGACGACTCCCGCGCTCGATGTCGCGGTCATCGTGGACATTTCACCGACTGACGTGCCCCCGCCCTGCGGCAGGCACGAGGCTGTGGTGTCCGTGAACGTAGACGACTGCCACGCTTCTTTCACGGTCGTGGCAACCTGAGTCAGCGTGACTAGCGTTCCAATCGTGACCACGAGCGTCTTACTGTTCATCGTGATCGTGATCGTCTCGCCCGCCAGCCAAGTGCCCGTCATGGTGAGGGCATACTGTGCCTTGGTCGCCGCAGCGTTATTGACGAATGATTTCTGTGTCATGATTTCAACCTTACTCGGGACAAATGTCGAAACAAAGTACCGGCACCCACTCGCCGTTGATTTTCACGCACACCACATGCCCATCGACAGCGGCTTCGAGCTTGCTGCGATTCACGCCTTCCGTCTCGACTGCTTCTGGCGGGTCGCCACTGACCTCTTCCATCATCGTTACGGGGTCGGTTTGTGGGTCGATATCGGAGTCGGTGACGTATCGCGCGAACGTGAATGTCGTCGCGCCGGTCAGAGCGTTATCGCATGGAGTGAGAGCGGATGTCAGGCGGCCTTGGGCTGCGGTCTGGCCTCCGGTCACGACTCGCCGCGTCCGCCTGCCAGTCGGTGGCAACGTCCGCAACACTTCGCGCACGACCTGCCCGACCTGCTTCGCCGCTGTTGCTGTTAGTCCGAAAACGGGATCGGCCATCGTGTCGATCCTTTAGAGCGAAAACGTCGAGAAGTCCATCTCTTTGAAATATGTGATATCCGTTTTGAATTTGCATCCGTCTGGCCGATCTGCCTTGGGCACGATCAAGCCATCGTCATCGAGCGGTTGCGGCTCGGGGCATTCCCCGTCGTCTCCCCCATCGCCAACATCGCTGTTGAGAATCCGACGAGGCTCTCCGTCAGCCACGTCGCGACAGTAGAACCCCGCTTGCAGTGGAGCCGGTTGCCATCCCGTAGGCTTATAGTTGAACGTGAAGGTTTCCTTCCAAAAGTGAAACGATCCTTCATACGTTTCCGCAGCCGAGATGTCCACTTGGACCGTCCCCGGTTCTCCACCGAGATACGTCACCGAGTTCACTTTGCCACTGTTGGCCAACACTGCGTTTTGATCGTATCCCGCCGCGTCCTTGTTTCGCGTTTTCGTGACTGTCCCCATGCGCACGTCAACTGGAATGCCGCCGTCGAATGGCTGTCCCGCAGAGTCGAGTATGACCTTGCGCGTCGTGCCGTCCATGTAGTCTACGATGTACGTGCTTTGAATCGTCGGGCTGATCGACGTGAGCGTCCTTCGCGTTGTTGGGTCATCGTCATCCGCGTCGGGCAACGTCGCGTTTGTGGCCCATTCATAGGTCGCGAAATAGGCGAGATAAGGCGCTCGCGTCATCGCGGGACCGGGTCCGACAGTGGCCTTGTGACAGATCGCGTGCGGGTCTGCGGCCAGTGCTGAGCCGCGAATGATGCCAACGGCAGCAGCGACAGCAGGCTCGTACTGAAACGTAGCCGAGTCTGTCCTCACGAGGTATTTTCGGGTGTACCGCGACACACAACGGCCGTCCTGTTGGACTTCCGATTCTGCCGAGAAATCGACGATACCGACCCACCACGTCATTGTGTGACCGCCATTCCTGCGATGATTTCGGTTGTCGTTTGGTCGACGACTTGCTCACCGTCGTAGGCCACAGCCACGCCGCGAGTGATGTACTCCACCGCGATATTGTCGGGCAGTTCTGGCGTTCGGCCCTTGGGGAAGTAATAGACCATCGGGCCGCAGATACCGTCAGGCATGACCCTTGGCCGCTTGTGCAACGATCCCCAGCACGAGCGATGATCGCTCACCGTTGGCTCGTACTCGACTTCCGAAATGATCGTGACTCGCATGGTTATGCTCCGAAATCAACAGCCGTCATGGGCTGTGGTTTGTTTGCCTTGGTCGCATCGAGCTGCTGCTGTGCAACCGTCAATTGCTTGCCCGCGATGTCCTCGATTGACTTACCGCCGCCGACGCCACGCAGCATGATCGACGAGGCTTCTGACGAGCCTGCGAATACTGCCTTGTTTGCTTCCTTGACGTTCTTGGTCTTCCCCTCTTTCGCGACAACATCCTCTGGATTCGTTGGCATTGGCTTGGCGAGCGGAGAGAACTTTTTCTCCAGTTCTGCCCGCTGGGTATCCATCGACGCGCCGAGGTCTGTACTCATTCCGTCTATCTGGTCCTTGAGGGACTTCTCGAAGTCGCTTGTCACACGCTCGGGGACATCAGGCAGCTTGTCGATTGCGCTCTTGAAGCCCTCGGTTAGCGGGGTCCATGTGAACTCGACGCCGTTCCCCGCGAAGAAACTCAGAATCGACGACCACATGTTTCTGATATTCGTGCCGAGATTGATGAACAGCGTCAGGCTATAATCAACCGCAGTGAACAGCACCTTGCCCCAGTTGTCGCCGAACCAAGTCAGATAGGTTGGCAATGCCGTCGTGAATAGATGTGCGGCACTCGCGATAACTTGGACGCCAAACAACTCCCACTGCGTTACGCCGAGAGTCAACAGCCCGCCCATGTGAGACAGCACGACAGCCGCTTCGATGCCCATTGATTTGAACCACTCGCCACCGCCTGCCACCACGCTGAGCATCGACGTGAGCGACTCAGACAGCACGTTGATCGACGGCAGCAGGACCGAGCCAATGCCCTCGCCCACGTCGCCGAGCGTGTTCTGAAGCTGCTTCCAAGGATCGGCGACGGCTTCGGCAGCACCGCCAAACTTGGCCTGCATCTCGTCGAGTTTCTTGGTCACGTCCTCTTCTGACAAATCCTTGAACGACTTACCCATTTTCTTGACGGCTGAGTCAAGGTCGATATTCATGACGGTTGCGAGGTCTTGAGCAAGCTCTATAGACCTGCCGAAGTTGTCACCTCGTACGTTGCCAAAGCTGGCCATCATCGCCGCCGCGCCCATCGTCGCGTCGTCTTCAAAGTTCGTGACCGCTTGCAAGTCGCCCGCGAGCTTGGCCATCTCTTGAGCCGTGATCCCCGCCGCGCCGCCGGTCGCTTCCAGCACTGCCTGGAACTTCCGTTGGTTTTCCAGTGCGGTCTTGTAGCCACCGATTGCGGCAGACGTGCCCCAGATGCCGCCAAGCAGCCCGGCAATCGGAGCGACCATGCTTCCGATGCTGCCAGTGAACGACGACATCGACGACTTTGCCGAGTTGAGGCCGCTGCTCCAGCCCTTATTATCCACGCTGAGATGTGCGACGAGATCGCCTATTCCGGCCATGTACTACTCGTCCTTTCGTGCAATCATCCTTGCCGCTTCGATGTCGTCTTGGTCTTCGTAGTCCGACTCGTCGCGAAGATAAGAACTCAGCGACTTGACCATTTCTGAGAACTGTTCTTCTGGTATTTTCTCGCTCGATTGCATGGCCATCAGATTGGCTGTCATCATCGCGGCCCGCATATCGGCCCGCTGCTCACCGTATGGTGCGATTCGATATAGAGTCCGCTGCAAGGCCCACTGAAACGGCGTGTGTTCGTTTCGTAGATTCCACCAGTCCCAGCGATTCACGGACCTGCCGAACTCCGCAGCAAAGCGGGCTTCGGGGTCCGACATCAGTTTTTTGCAAGTTCCTCGGGAGCCTGCGGATTCAGTAGCGTGCCGATGGCCTTTCGCACCGCTGCATATACGCTCGACCGCATCAGCTTCGCCGCGTCGCTGGCGCGAATCGAGAACGCATCGTCCGTCTCACTATCGTCGCGAGCCATCACCGGAACGCCGTCCGCATCGACCACGCAGAACGCGAAGAGCGTCCCATTCTGCCGAGCCTCGGGCATCGACAGCGACAGCGACAACTCGCCGATCAGTGGCTCGCGAACGAACAGTCCGTCGCAGCCCTCGACAGGAAATGCCTTACGATTCTCGATTCGATCAAACACGGATGCCATCAGACTTGATCCTTCGTTTGTTTCAGTTTGTCTTTCGCAGCCTGCCATGCGTCGTAGTTCGCACCCGGCAGATATACCGGGTTATCGTCGGTCGTCTTCGGCCCGTATCCTTCGATCACTCCGGCCATGAACAACTCCATGTCCTTTTTTCCCTTGATGCCCACACTTGCGGCCAGGTACTGCCTCTGCGTTGCCTCAAGCTGCTGCTGCGTCGCTCCGGCCGCCGCGACGCACTCTTCGTCGAACGGCGTGCATTGGCCCGTGCTGACTCGCAGGAGAGCTTCGTCACCATCGACGATGGTTCCCTTTGGGATGATCCATTCAACGACATCACCCGCCGCGTCCAGCACGGGTTGGCACTTATCCCGCCACGCATTCGGAGCGGTGAGAATATTGACGCTTTGGTCGAGCAGATAAATCGCTTGCATTGGGTCGCCTTATGTGTTGTCGCCGGAAGTTTGAAGAGTCAACGTGGCCTTCACGCCGTCATCGGTCGCGTATTTTTCATCGACGGCGATGCCGGTCACGTTCCAAATTTCGACCACAGGGGTCGCGGCGGTATCTGTCAATTTGAAATTGATCCCAAACGGCGTCACTGACGGTGGCGTCCGCATTGATGTTTTCAAGAACGTATGAACCGCATTCCCTGAGTCGAAAAACATCTCGCCCCCGATGGTCGGGTTGCTGATGTATCCCGTGTTCGGCATGTCAGAATGCTTGGTGCCGTCGATGGTCCGCCCGCTATAGGTCTCAGACGCCTCGCCTGATTTGTCGATTGATATCATTTGCGGAATGGCCGTGTAGACGCTGCTGATTTCGACCGCCAACACAGTGCCCTTGCCTCGATTTTTTGCCATTTGATCGGCTCCTTTATTTCTTGCGGGCTTTGGCCAATTCGCGGCCGAGTGATCGCTTTGCGGCGATAGTCATTGCCGTTCGTGCGGCACTTCGCGATGACTCATAGGCCATCCGAACGAATGAATTAGCGGGCATCGTGCCGGTTGATAGTTGTTGCGGTGTCGGGTTTTTCAGGTAGCTGAATCGCCCGCCGATTGTCTTGCGTTGCCGTCGCTTGGTTCCGAGTGCAACCAAGTGAGCGTGAGGAGCGAACTTGCCTTTGATCTTCGTTTTCTTGCCGACGTTTACGCCCGCCTTGGCTTCCATCACTCCGGTTTTTTTCTTTTCGTTTCGCTTGCCGATACTGGCCTTGACGGCACCCGTCTTGCCCACCGGGGCAGCTTGCTTCATCGCCTTTGCGACCTTGCTCAGTCCGGCTCCGAGTGCGTTTCTCGCAACCCTGTCACCCGCCTTATCCGATAACTTCGCGAGCGTCTTCTCGATTTCCTTGTCACCTGTCAGGATCGTGCGAGCCATCAGCTTGCCTCGACTTCCACTCGCAACGTGATCGACGAAACGAATAGACCGTGCTGGTTCAAGATCGCCTTATCGGGGTTTTGCTTCGACTCCAGATCGCAGGCCCACACTCTCACTCGACCGTCTGTCGAGTCGTAGTTATTGATCCGCTGATATATTTGCCGCACGACCAACTTGAGCGGGTCGAGTTCGTCGTTCGTCCGTCGCTCCAACGGTGATCGAATCCAGATTCTCAGGTTGTGCGAGGTCCGGTCTTCAATCGCTAACGTCTCGACCAACTGTGTTTCGTCTTCGCTTGTCACATCCACTCGCAGGCCGTCTATCGACTCCAATTCGTCAACTTGCAGCTCGCTGTACTCGGCTTCCAAGTCGATGACGTAAGCCGTGCCGCTGTTGATGCGGTCGCGGATCGCGATCATCGCTTCGACGGCAGGTGCGACTGTTACTGCTGCCATGTCAGCCGGTCCCTAAGATCAGTTTGGAATGAATCCGCGTCATCTGCGGCGACTGTTGATAGAAGCACTTTTCGCCCGTTGTGGGTTGGATTTCCCACACGCTTGATCCCCGTTCGAATCGCTGGCCCTTGACCGGGTTTCCGAACGGCAGGTCCGATGTTTTCATCTTGAATTCCACTGGCCTGACTTCGATCAACAGGCCGTTTCCGTTATCGACTTGGAACGATGGCGGCGATGATTTCACAGCCGTCACCGTCGCCGTCGCACCGCCCGCGCCGTTGCGATACGTGTACTCGTCGCCCGCTGCCGTCAGCAGGTCGGTGGCCATGTCGCCGATATCGTCGTCCATGCCTGACATCTATCTGTCTCCATATGGCGGGCCTTGGAATCGCACCAAGCTTCCCCGGCTTATGAGGCCGAGTCGGTCCTATGCCGCCCGCGTCACCGACAACTCATCACAGAGCGTCAGGAACCAACGCAGCCTGAGCCGCGCCGAGTTTCGTTTGACCGTTGACGATCCAGAATCCCGACTTCGTATAGACGCAGGTATAGAGAGCCTCGGCCGTCAGCGCGAGTTCATTCGTTGCACCGACAGTGATCTCGTTCACTTTGTCCGCCGCGACTGCGGAGATCAGTTCGCAAGCGGTCGTGCCCACGAGGATTCGCAACACCTTGCCGACGTAGCCCGCTGGCAGGCTAATTTGTTTGTTGGCGTCGTCGCTGGTCACGGTCGCGAACGTGGCACTCGCCGGAATGAGTCCGGTAGTTGCCCCGCCAGTGGTTGCCGTCACTGACGAGTTCGCGCCGGATGCACCGGCAGCATTGAGCAGCACGTAGCCGCGATCATCTCCCGACGCAGCCGCGATAGCCGCCAGCCCCATGTAGACGCCGTTGCCAAGCTGGTTGGCTGCACCTGTTCCAGCGGTCCCACTGTCAGGGTCGCCGGATGCGTTCCAGTGAACCGGCAAACCGACCGTCCACGCGGCGGTTGTCTTGGGAACGAACTTGAGTCCGGTCACCGAGAGTGACCCGAGATCGCTGGCCGCAATGTCGGTCGTCGCGACACCCACTACTCCAGCTTGCACCACCACATCACCGCCAGTGACTGCCACGCTTGGCGTGTAGTCAATTGCGTTTCCGTCTGGTCCGTTAATCGTTGGCACTTGAGCCATAATATTATTCCTTAAAGGTCGTGAGATTAAATTGAAAACCGAATCAGCCAACTATCAGGCAGCACCCTTGCTCATCAGTGCGTTGAGATAACCGTCGCCCAAGTCCGCACCGAAGTCGTGATAGCCACGGAATTGGATGCCGAGCGTGTTGAAGTCTGCGTCGGCAGACTCGACGGTCGGGGTCTCTTGTCCGTTGAGGAACGAGACCACAACGGGGCTTCCCTTGGACTTGTCGCCAAGGATATAGAACGCGGTTGTCGAGTAGCCGCTGAAGGCCGAATCGCTCAACTGGTTCGCGACAATCGGCTGATACTTGTTCGCGAACGTGTTTGCGTCGCTGACCTTCACTGCGTTCAAGTTGCGAGCGACGTACAGAGCGTCCGCAATCGTTTCCAACTCGGGTGGCACGAGCAGGAATTTAGCCTGCCAGCTGACTCGCTTGGCACCGTCAGCCGCTGGGCTGGTGCGTTGTCGCCACGCCTTCTGAGCCAGTCCCAGCCCGACGCCATCAGTGCCGAGATTGGATGTTGCTCCCACGATGTAGTTCGTGCGAGTTGCAGTGAAGATCGTCCCCAGATTGGCAAGGAACGTCGTCCAAAACAGGTCGTTTAGCCGCATGGCTCCACCCGCTCCGATGCGGTTGCGAAGATCGTCGAACGCACCCAAATCATCATTGATGATGTCGGTGCGGTTGAGTGCGTACATCTTCGCGTAGGTGTCCACGCTGCGAGTAAATGACTCTTCGCCGGTCTTGCCGTGCTTGATCTCGCCGCCCGGTGCGAGCTTCTCGTACTGCATGTCGTCGAGCATTCGATAGCTCGTCACGGTTTTGAAATCATTGCACGACTTGATCTGAGCGATCTCTCGCCACGTCGCATCCTCTTCCATGTAGCCCTGAAGGATTTCCTTGTTGGCCACGTTGCCGAGAATGCCCGGCAGGCTGACAGTCGAGAAACCGGCTTGCAGGTCGCGACCGTCCATGCGAGGACAAGCGGCCGCGAGGATCGGACGCAAGTTTCCAGACGTGACCTTGGTTCCGCCTTGGATTTGCATCCCGTTGGCCATCGCACACTGTATCAGGATTTGCTGCAACCCAACAGCCCCGCGATATTGCGAATGAGCCGCTTGCAGCGTCTTGTCGTCGTACTGAGCTTCCAGCGCGACAACGCCCGGCTTGCGACCGTTATTGGTCAGACCACGAGTCGAACACAAAGCGGCTTCGATCACGTTCGGCATGTTCTCTGGGGAGTTCTGAGCCGCACTGAACGAGGTCGGGCGAGTCTTCGCGTTGGAAGCCTTGAGGACTTCAAGCTCGACCTTTTCGACTGACCATCCGTTCTCGATGGCAGTCGCGGCAATCAGATGATTGCCACCCGCCGCAGCCTGAATCTGTGCGTTGCGTCGCATGTTCTCCGCGACCAGTTTATTCGCGGTCTTGATGCCTTCCGCCGCAGCGGCTTGAATGTCCATCTTGCTTGCTCCTGCCGATGCGGTTGGAGCGATCACCGGAGCAGCCACCGGCGGGGCCACTACGGGAGCAGCAGCCACAGGAGCTGCGGGAGCCATCGTTGATTCGTAGGCCAGTTGCATCGCGGCAGTGTTCTCGGGTGAGAGCGTCGCGGCATCGATGCCAAGGGATTCAATCCATTCGTCGAACGTCATCGGGTCCATTGCGGAGCCTTTCAGAAATGAGGCAGCACGAGCCGCCAAGTTCACGGTCGTTGTTGAGTCCGCGCCCATTGGCAGGACCGATGTTTCTTTGAGCGTCGCACGCCTCGCGACAATGACCGGCCCGACGAATGTCTGACCGTTGACCTCGACCGTTTGGCCGGCCGCGATGTCCTCGGAGTCACCGACCATCGCACCGATAGACGCCTGCCAATTGTGGCCAGCGACTGACTGTGCGATGACCTGCTGAGCCGTGGCCGATTGCCCGGTCACGACTCCGCCGAGAGTGAGCGACAGCCCGTCGTTGACGATGCTGTCAGTGATGCCAAGCGTCGCTTCGACAGACTTCGTGTGATCGATCAGGATCGGCACGTTGTTCGGCGTGCTGAGTCCGGCGAGGTCTACAATGACCGGCAACGGGAAGCCCTCGACATTGAGCAGCCCGCCCGAGTACGCGAGGATTGAGAACCGACGAGCCTTGCCGCTCGCGGCCTTGATGCTGATCGTCGATGCGATGTTGATCGGCTTCATATCGGCACCGCCTGACTTGCGAGCGGATCGAGTTGCGTTGACGTGATCGCGCCATCGCGGGCATCGTCAATCAGGCTTTGAGCGTCCTCGGCAGACCACCCGAGCCGAAGCAAGCTGGCCTTCGTCATCACATCGGACGTGCCGTCGATCATGCTGGTCAGCACGTCAGCCGTGGCCTTCTGATTGTTGGCGAAGTCGCGTCGCTTGGTCCCGACGAATGCCCCCGCCGTGGCCGTTGGCGTCGCTGTAGCCGCGTCGGTTGGAGCCGCACCCGGAATCGGTTGCCCCGGCACGAGGCCGAACGTCTTGGCGAACACAGCGGCCTTGTAGGTCGCAACATCAACGCCGAAGTCCGAAGCCGCGCGAGCCGATTCCGTCGCCCAGTCTTGGCCGCGTCTTGCGAGTTCATCCGTGGGAGTCGATTGCCCGGTACTCATCCGAATCGCCGCAGCGTTCGCGGAATCGACGGCATCAAGCTCGGGGAGTGGTGGCCAGTGCCAACGATGATCGATGTCCTCGATTGCAGGCAGTCCTTCGAGCAAGCCTGGAACATAGACCGCTGACTCAAGGAACCACCGGAATATTGGCTCAACTATCGAGAACTCGACGCGGCTTTGTTCGACCTGTACTTCCGGCTCCCAGACGTTTTTCATATCGCCTTTGAAGCTGCTGAAATTGGCGTCCTTGCCGGTTCCCGCCGCGAGCGTATAAGGCATGTTGGTGCAGCGAGAGAACGATTGCAGGCACTGCATTTGAAAGGCGTTGAACTGCGTCGTTGGCTGCTCTGGCTTGACCTGTCCCAAGTCCCACCCGGCGGGCAACGTCGTGAGCATGTTGCGGGCAAGTTCGATCTCGGCGAAGTCCGCTGGCGATGCACTCGGGTCAATCGCGGGTGATGTCGATTTCAGATACATCGCGAAGTTGGCGGCGGTCTCGGCACTGAACAGCGTCGCGAGTTCCTGCCGTCGCATGATCGGCAGCGTCTGCAACGCGGGAGTGACGCGAGGAATGCCCCGCGTTTGGCCAGGTCGTTCAGCGCGAAACAGGTGCAACACTTCGCGCGACGAGTACCAGTTACCCGTGAGCGTCGAGAGTGGCACGTTCGCACCGGGGTGATTGTCGTAGACGTACAGGTCGATCTCGTTCGTCGATTGATCGAACCGAATCCCATCATCAACAAACGGATTGTTGTAGACCGCGCCGTACCACGGAGTCGCGACCTGATCGGCTTCAAACGTCCGCACGTCGAGCGTCATCGGGTAGTTGCGGAGTCGATCCGAACGCATCGCGAAAACTTCGCCGTCTCGCCAATAAGCCTCGACCATCACTCGCAGTTTGTCGGCGAAGTCGATCGATTTGGCCCATCGAGCGAATGCACGTTCGATGCGTTGATTCGCTGCCGGATCGGCCGTTAGCAATTGCAGGCAAGGTCCGTTACCACAGACGTGATTGACCACGGTGCGGAGGATACCCGCGTACCACGAGTTATTCTCAGACTCGTATCGCGAGCGACTACGTACCAGCTTCCGCACTGCCGGTGAGACAGCCGCGCGAGCCGATAGATTATCGGAGTTCGACCAATGGTTTCGGTTGTCGGCCGTCGTCTGCGCGAGGTCGAACTTCGCCTGTAGAGGTCGAGCCTGCTGTCGTTTGCCGGTGAATGGCCACATGATTAGTGGCCCCCCGGTGCGACGAATTTCGCGTTCATCCCACGGAATAGACTGGCAGGCGTTGCCGCTGTTGCCGCCTTCGCGTTGAGATGGTTCTCGTAGGCGATAAGCTCGGCCAACGAACGACGGCTCACTGTCACGCCGTCATTGCTGACAGACGCGGCCTTGAGAGCCTCGGCGGCGAGTTAATCGCTGATCGCTGACATTGATTGGACTCGTGCTTGGTAGTTATCCAAGGAACGAGGGCAATCATGATGCCTCGAAGTTTATAGTCAACGCGGCTTTGCTATATCTGGCGAATCACTCGCAAGGCTGCGAACAATACCTCCGCATCTCGCGCGAATTAATCACCCGCTCCGATGTCGTGTTGACCTTGCCGCACGACACGCAGACTCGCTCACGGGTCACGAATCCCTCGGTTTTCATAGTGCGGGAGACGGTTGGCAATATCGCCCCGCACGCTCCACATTTGAGACCGACGCCGGGAAGTTGGAACTCTTTCATCGGCGTGCCCCCGGTAGTGCGAACGTCCTGACAACCTTTGCCGCTTGCTTCTCGCCGTTCAGCGTGCAACCCAACATCGACGCCGCCATGCAATTCCCGACGATGCAGTCCCACCAATCGTTGTCGCGTCCAGGTATTGCCTGCCACGCGATCCCGCCCGCTCCGTCGTAGATGATCGTTTTCGGTTGCTCGGCTGTGAGATGCTCGGCCAACAGCCGGTTGGCCCTCTCGTCGTCACCGGGGAGAAGCATCGCGGACGGTGCGCCAACGGTCGTTAGCAGTCGTCTGGCTGCATGGCTCTTCCATTCGTTCACGTTGTATTGAACATGCACCGGCGTCTCGGATCGTCGCTCGACCCAGCCCTGCCCGTTGTGCCGATCTCGCACGCCGTCGCCCCACAGATGAACCGGCTTGCGGCCCGGCTTCGGCGCGAAGCCCTTCGTCGGCCGGATGCGTGTCTTGTTCGCGCTGGCCGCGATCTGTGACTCGATGCGCGGTTTCTGCCCACCGTCCGACCAGTCCTTCAACAGCAGGTCGAGCGGCCTCGATTGCCCGTCTGATGTCGCCCAGTCCGTCAACAGGTGATGTTCCAATTCGTTATGCGCGTGAACAAAAGCCTCCTCCCACGAAGCCCCCGGCATCTGCTGGCTGATCGTTGACGCGAGGTCTGATTTGTAGAACACGGGCCTGCCTTGATTCGGCCAATTCCCGTAATCGACGAGCCACGACGTGCAGTCCTTTGCGTGAGCCACGACGGCCCACCACAGCACTTGATCCGACGAGTCGATGAATCCCGTGAGGTAGCTCGACTGAGCGGGCACGATGCCACGAGGCACGCCAGACAGCCTCTTGAGTAGCGTCTGAGCGTCCAGCCTCACGCCACTCGTGTTGACCGGCACCAAACCCTCCTGCTGAATCTCGCAGCGAAAGAAGCTCGGGTCGAGTGCCCTCACGGTCATCAGGCTTTGGAGCGAGGTGTCCTCTTCGGGCAGCTTGTCGTATTCCCATGCGACCTGCCCGCCCGCGTCCATATCGGATCGGTTGGCTCGATAAAACTCCGTCGCGAGTCGCTTGCCCTCGGTCGGGTCGTCGCCCTGTCCGAGCTTGACCGCGTAGGCGTCCCACAGGTCCATGCGGTCTGGTAGCCGCAGGACTGACGGATACTTCGAGCCGCTCCAATCGGGATGCCGTTCGCGCGAGAGAAACTGCTCGGTCAAATCGCCATGCTCTCGCACCGTGCAAACCATGATCGCGGCCAACTTCTCGCCCAAGCCGGCCAGCCCGCAGAATGTCTTCGTGATCGCTTCTTCCCTCTCCTCAGTCATCAGCGGAGACTTGGCTGATTGAGGCGTTTGAACGTCATCGAAAACGAGCAGGTCGGGCCGAACCGTCACGCCGAAACGATCCACATAACTGAGGCCGCTCACGTCGGTCGCGTTGACCGAGTACGGTGCGATGTGAGCCTCACATGACGCGGCCTCATGGATGTCCGCGAATACGATGCGGCCCCTCGCGTCCTTGGGATGCACGGCCAGTAAGCGGCCATTCAAGCGGAATTGTCGCTTCGGTTGTC
>Ga0181365_1000111_pt1 | contig 16341 bp, 17 predicted proteins | sample Fa13NDMM110DN_FD_130097 | JGI IMG/M metagenome (GOLD analysis project Ga0181365, IMG submission 130097) | Freshwater viral communities from Lake Michigan, USA - Fa13.ND.MM110.D.N | ecosystem: Environmental > Aquatic > Freshwater > Lake | place: USA: Michigan | collected 2013-09-24
AATATAACTTTACCAGTGGTAGCTGTGTCGATTACAAGTGTAGCCCGCGCAAATGAGCGCGTCTTTAACAAGATCCCTGGGTTTTACTTCAGTAAAGCAGGTTCAGAATCAGGTGTAAAACAGCCGACTACATCATTTGTAGGGGTGCCTGTGCCTGTTGATATATCGGTTTCTATGTCAATAATCACAAAGTTCCAGGCTGATATAGATCAAATTTTATCAAATTTTATACCGTACACCAACCCCTATATTATATTATCGTGGGATATACCTTCGAGTTTTAACTTGGTTAATCAATTTGAGATAAGATCTGAAGTCTTGTGGAACGGTAGCGTCACCTTATCATACCCAAACGATATAGCAGCATCAGCAAAGTATAAGGTGTCCGGTGATACTTCATTTACAATAAAAGGGTGGCTATTCCCCGAAGCACCCCAAGATCCCACCGCTAATATATTCTTCATCAACACCAACCTTTATAGTTCTGGTGTTTTGTCTATGTCATCCACCTATGGTTCATTGACAGGATCGACATACACATATCCGACTAGTACATTGTTGTATAATGATCTAGAAACCATTGCGATGTCTGGCTTTACCGCTACAAACACAATATCTTCTACTATTATATCATAATCGCTCACCCGGACGCAAGATAAATAAAGATAAAATATGCCCGACTCTCAAAATCAAAATAATGGAAGTTCGTTCGGTCGCGAGCTGGCGAAGTTTGTAACTGCCCATTTGCCTTATGGTGGGTTCAGTGTTCTTGATAGGATTAATCAGCTGAACCCCAAATTTGAGCTATTCTACAAGAAGGGCGCAGAACTACAAGAAAATTTGATTGACAAGTCAATCTCTGGTAGCACGTCATACGACGAACCTGCTTCTAATATATTAAGAAATAAGGAATTTTACGAGTATATGTATGCTAATGTGACGCCCGACAAGGGTCGGCGTCTCATGGAATACCGGAGCATGGCAGCATTTTCGGAAGTTTCTGATGCACTAGATGAAATCTGTGATGAAATTATAAACGTGGATCGCAACGGTAATGTTGTAAACATGGTGTTTAAGGAGAATAATTTTACTGGTAAGACAAAGGAGATTTTAGAAGAGGAGTTCAAGAAATATATAGCGTACTTTGAACTCAATAAAAAAGGATGGGAATATTTCAGAAGTCTTTTAGTTGATGCTGAAATATACTTTGAACATATAGTTCACAAAGATATGCCGGAGAAGGGTATATTAGGCGTTGTGCCTATACCAGTGGACCTAGTTGACCCGATATATTCAAATACGCAAAATAACCTCGTGAAGGGATACTTGCTCCGCAAGCACATTTTCGACAGAGATAACCCGACTAAAGTTAAGGAGACACGGATGATACCACTTGATCAGAATCAAGTTACGTATACAAATTCTGGCATATGGAACGAGATTAAAACGGTCAGGGTTCCTTTTATCGAAAATGCAAGACGTTCGTATAGGCAGTTGAGTCTGATTGAGGATGCAATTGTAATTTACCGATTAGTTCGCGCTCCCGAGAAACTAATATTCAACGTCGATGTTGGTAATATGGCTCCGCCGAAGGCTGAAGCGTACCTGCGAAAGCTGATGACTCAATACTGGTCAAAGCGCACATTCGATGTTGATCAGAATAGCAGTGTCAATAAATTTAACCCGCAATCCATGTTGGATAGTTTCTGGTTTGCAAAGCGTGCAGGCTCTGAGGGCACGTCCGTCACCCAGCTCAACGGTGGTCAGAATTTGGGTGAGCTAACGGACCTCACCTATTTCATTAAGAAACTATATAGAGCATTGAAGGTACCATCGAGCCGTATTAATCCGGAAGATACCTATAAAGACGGAACCGAGATTCTCAGAGAGGAACTCAAGTTTGCTCGGTTTATTATACGAGTGCAACAACGGTTTGCTTCTTCTATAAAAACTGGGTTTATATCACACCTCAAGCTAAAAGGTTGGTGGGAAAAATTTGAGGTTAGAGAGCATTCATTTGAGTTTGAATTCAACGTCCCCACTAACTTTTATGAGCTCCGAGAGCAGCAGAAATTGCAGCTCAAATTTGAGACCTATAACAGTTTCACTCAAAACGAATTTATCAGCAAAACATACGCTCAGAAAAAATACCTAGGGTGGACTGATAATGATGTTTTAGCTAACAGAGAATTCTTGAGAAAGGATTCCGAATTTATGTGGGAGATCGAGCAGATAAAGGCAGGTGGACCTGATTGGAAGGCTGCGCAGACACCTGTTGCTAGTCCTGAAGCAGGAATTCCTGCTGGTGGTGAATCGTCAATACCAACAGGCAACGCCGGAGTGCCTCCTGAATTTGGACCCGGTCCTAGTCCGGAAGCGGGCGCTGAGCCCCCAGCAGAAATTCCGCCGGCTGGTGAAGCTCCGGCTGGTGAAGCACCCGCCGCACCTGAACCCGCACCAGGAGCATAATATATGAGTTGTACCGACATCACACCTATATCCGCGTTCGTAAGTACGAATCTAAACAATAAGATAGATTCATTTAACAGGCTAGGACAACGTATATTGAGAGCATTGGGTGCTCCTATGGTCACTGTAGAGATACACCATGATCAGCTATACGAAAACATAGGTATAGCTTGTGAGATGTTTACTAAATACGCTGGATATACTGAGGAATACTTGGTATTTGATTCTAATCTATATGACCCACAGAAGGGGATAAGACTGGATCAATTATTTTCAATAACGCCTTCATTTAATAAGACGCTATCAGGAGGCACTCAATATTTTGTATGCACATCTTCGGTATCATCCACCGTGTTTTCTTCAAGTACTGCGTTAAGCTCAACCTATTCTGATGGTATTTTTAAGAATCAGATTTTAACAACTTCGGATTATTCTACGGTTACCGGTTTGAGTGCAACGTTATCCGCAAGTTTTGTTATATCACAAACAGACACTGCTAAATATGTAAACAGCTTTGATTATGATGTAATGGATTACCGTCGAGTAATAGACGTAGTTGACATTGAACAAGGTTCATCCAGTGCTGTCAATAGCCTATTTACAATTGAGCAAAGCCTAGCTCAGCAGACTTATTTTAGTAGCGCCATGGGCAATTACGGGTTTGATTTGGTTTCGTGGTATCTCTTGAAAAATTGGTTAGATGTTAGAGAGAAGATGTTCGCGACAAAGACAATGTATACTTTCGATCCACGAACTCAGCAGTTAGTTATTAGCCCATCACCAGGCACACGCACAACAACGCGGTACTACGGTGTAATATCTTGTTATGTTGAAAAACCCGTGCGGGATATAATTAAAGAACAGTGGGTATATCAATATGCATTAGCATTGAGTAAAATGTCAGTCGGTATGGTGCGTGGAAAATATACAGGTACCACATTGTTCGGTGGCGGTTCTATTAACGCTGCGCTCCTAGAGCAAGGGACTGCCGAGAGAGATAAACTAGAGGAAAAGCTATATACCGGTTCACCTGGGTTAGGTGACGCTGCACCGCCTATGTTCTTTGTTGGTTAATTTCTATGACTAAGTCTTTTACATCAATATACGAGAAGGTGATGGGTGATACTCAAGCGGTAATACCTGATTTCATTTCAAAAAGAATGGTAGGTGCAAAGAAGATATACAATGATGCTCAAAAGAAGGGCGGAGTTGCACTGTTAACTGCATCTCACTTCAAGGTTAAAGGACCAGCGTACACGAAGGCTAAGCGAAGGATCAACTCAAACGATAATTTAGAATTCTTAAAGTCTAGTATTGAAGATTGCTTAGATAAGCTAAAAGACGTAGATAATCTTACCCAAACAGAGTTCCAGGGGATAACCGGTCAGCTAGAGGTATACGGTGAGGTATATATAGAGACTAAATCTGCATGATTCCTCTGAACGGTAAAGGTCGGTTTACTCAAGGCATATTCACACCCCGCAACAAGTCTAAGTATGCAGGCAAAGAACCTCCAGTTTTTCGTTCTGGATTTGAGTTGAAATTTTTCAGGTGGTGTGACAATAACCCAAATGTATTTGAATGGGCGAGTGAAGCCATCATAATACCATACACTAGTCCTCTAGATGGTAAAGTTCATCGTTACTATACCGATGGGGTGGTAGCTATAAAAGAGGGAAATAAGGTTGTGAAGTATATCATCGAGGTGAAACCCCTGTCCCAGACTTTACCCCCGGTAGTGACAAAGAGGAAGAGGCAGAGCACGTTACTTTTCGAAAACCAGAGGTACATAATTAATATGTGCAAATGGGAAGCAGCTAAAAAGTGGTGCGATATGCATTCGTTTAAATTTCTGATATTAACAGAAAAGGAACTAGGAATAAAATAAATAAGGCAGAATTAGTATAAATATTTACGAATATGTCCCTTAAACTATTAGCTGAATCTTTTGCATCAGAGGATCAGTTCGAGTATATTGTAGAAGAGCAAAATTCCAAAGGCCCCAGTAATTTGTATATTTGTGGACCCTATCTTGGTGCTGAGGTCGTTAATAAAAATAAACGGATATACAGTGTAACCGAGATGAATCGCGAAGTTGACAGATATGTCAATGAGATGGTCAAGACTAATCGCGCGATGGGTGAGCTAAATCACCCCGCCTCTGCTGAAGTGAACCCCGAAAGAGCATCCCATCTCGTAACAGAGATTCGTAAAGAAGGTAATATTTTCTATGGTAAATCCAAGGTGTTATCGACTCCTATGGGTCTTATCGTTAAGTCGCTCATCAACGACGGTGTCCGGGTAGGTATGAGTTCCCGCGCCTTGGGTAAGTTGATTGAAGAGGGTTCTGGTGTCAGTCGTGTGACTGATATGAGACTAGTCGCAATTGATTGTGTTGCGGATCCGTCATTTACTAAGGCGTTTGTTAATGGTATCCTAGAGAGTGCGCAGTATGTATTAAATGTAGATGGTAGTTATGGTGAGGTATATGAGAACTTTAAAAATAAATTGAATTCATTACCTAAGAGAGACGTAGACAGTTACCTTAAAACCCAGATTATGTTATTTATAGATGGTATAAAGAATAAATAAATACATGATCAAACAGCGATTAAAAGAAGGATGTGTAGGTCGTACCGCAGCAGGGGGTGCTGCAGCATCAGATGACGAAGAGAATATGGTTAAAAAAATTAAGAATTTAAAGAAAATGAAAGCTCCTCAACGCGGTAAGAAGAATTTTTCCAAAAAGAAGATGATGAAGGAAAGCGACGATTATTCTCCAGCTCGTGGCGCTGAGGAACGTCGGTTTCCTCGGAGTGGCTACATGAGCACACCAGGATCTCAGAGCGGTCATGACCCGAAATATGTTTATTACGTCAACAGAATCGATCACGCGAGTAAGATAGGAAACCAAGAAGAACTTGATAAATACAAGGGTCTACTTGGGCGGTATTTAATGGCTAACGAGATCAATCCTGACGACATGGTGAAGCATCCCGAGGATGTCGACGCCCTTACAACGCAAATTGGTGGCCGCATGACTACGCCAGGTCACTGGGAGCCTCATTCTAAAGAACTTGTCCGTAGTGCTAAGGAGCGACGGTTTCCTCTAAATGCGGAAAGTTACCTTTCTAAATTTATTTTCGCTGTTTGTAGTAAAAACTACAAACAAGCAGATAAATATTTAGCAGAAGAGATTAACGCTCGTTTAAGAACTAGAATCTCTTCACATATTTAATATGACTAAAGATATTGTACAATCCCTTAAAGAAGCAACAAAAGATATGCTCTCTGATGAGTCTCTTAACGAGATTCAATCTTCTTTTGATTCTGCCGTGAATGAGAAGGCTAAGATCCATGTCGAGAAAGCCTTAAACGACCAAGACGCTGATTACAGCGGCAAGCTTGTGAAGCTCATTGAGGCTATTGATGCCGATCATGTGAGCAAGCTCAATCGAGTTGTTGATGCGATCGATAAGAATCATTTAGCTAAACTAAAGACAGTCATTATGCATTACGAGTCCCGCATAAATACTGATGCGTCGGCGTTTAAGCAGTCTGTAGTCGGGAACCTCTCAAGGTATTTAGACGTATACCTAGATGAGAAGGTACCAGCTGATACATTAAAGGAAGCGGTTGAGAATCGCCGTTCAGATATGGTATTGAGCGATATCCGCAAGACTTTGGCAGTTGATTACGCAATGGCGTCGGAGAGCATCCGTGAAGCCGTCATGGATGGTAAACGTATTATAGAGGATCTCAAGAAGAAGAATGCCGCTTTAATCAAGGCGAATACTACGCTTTCTGAGGACGTTGAGACATCATCTACCGACCTTCTGGTAGAGAAAAATATCACTGACTTGTCTGACGAGAAGAAGTCGTACATGCGGAAGATGCTAGCGGGTAAGTCCAATCAGTATATTAATGAGAACAGCACTTATATATTGAATTTGTTTGATAAGAATGAAGCAGCTACCCTTGAAATGCTCAAGGAAGAGGCGGTTCGGCATACCAGCTCTGCTGACGCCGAAGTTCCGATAGTTGAAAATGCGCCGGCAACTAGCAATTCCAATGGCCCCGTTTTTGGTTCGTACTTGTCTGAGTTAAGCAAGTATTAACATTAATAATTTATATGAGGTTCCAACCTGATCAGCACCTGAACATATTGAAAAATATGAGTACCCTAAAGACCGACGAAAGATATAATAAAGGAGTAAAAGCATGAATAATATTCGTCCTTCTACAGCTTACATAGATGAGTCTCGCGCTAAGGTATTGCTCGAGAAGTGGCAGCCCGTTTTGGACTACACTTCCGACAATGTCCGCCCGCTGGAAGATGATCACACCCGTTTGAACACCGCCATCCTCTTGGAAAACCAAGAGAAGTGGTGCTTTGAATCGGCCAATATCGTCGGTGGCAACGGTGCCACCGGCGCATTTGGTACAGGCGGTTCTATCGGAGGGATTTATAATCCTGATACCGGTAGAATCACCTCTAACGACTTGGCATACGCCACTGGTGACGCCCGTCTTCCGAAGATTCTCATTCCCATGATTCGCCGCACGTTCCCTGAGCTAATCACTAACGAAATCGTTGGTGTGCAGCCCATGAGCGGGCCAGTAGGTCTAGCTTTTGCTCTCCGATACAAATACGAGCCAACAAGTCTTGGATACGCGACTGGTTGTTCTGATGGCAGCACAAACTGCGATCAGTACGCCTCTCCTGATTCAAGAGCATTGTCCGCTAGTCCTGAACTCGGCTATCAGTTCCTTGATACTCGCTATACCGGTACGTCTTCCACAAGACTTTCTGGTAACAGCGACTTCACAATTGTTGATCAAGATCGCGGTGTTGCAGCTTTACTGTCTCAGTTTGAGCAGTCCAGCAAGATACCCCAGATCGTAGTCAGCTTTGAAAAGACTGCAGTCGAAGCCGGTACTCGTCGTCTTGCTGCTCGCTGGTCAGTTGAGTTGGAACAGGATCTGAAGAACATGAATGGTATCGATATCGACACTGAGCTTACTAACGCAATGAGTTACGAGCTACAGGCCGAGATCGACCGCGAAATGATTATCCGAATGATCCAAACCGCTCTTAACGCTGGAAGTGGTTCGGGGTACTCTATATGGGCACCTCAATCTGCTGATGGCCGCTGGCTAGTTGAGCGCAATCGCGACTTCTATCAGCGCTTGATTATCGAGGCTAACCGTATTGCTGTGCGTAACCGCCGTGGCGCCGCTAACTTCATTGTTGGCACGCCTCGCGTCTGCGCGATCCTAGAAATGCTCCCTGAGTTTCAGTGGGCACCAGTCCAGGGTAACGTAAATACACAGCCCGTCGGAGTTGCGAAGGTCGGTACCTTAGGTGGTAGATTTAACGTTTATCGTGACACACGTACAGAGGCCCAAGCCGAGTATGGTCTCCAGTCCAGTTACCCAACTGCGCCTGGTTCCTATACACGCGCCACCCGCCTTGAATACGCCTTGTTAGGTTATAAAGGTCCGGAGTTTTACGACACCGGTATCATTTATTGCCCGTACATCCCGGTCATGGTACAACGTACGATTGGTCCGAATGATTTCAGCCCCCGTGTAGGTCTTATGACCCGCTACGGTGTTGTTGATAACATTTTCGGCGCTAATCTCTATTACCACGTAATCATCGTGAAAAACCTTGGTGTGGCATTCACACCTGGCACCCAAAGCGTCTACTTCTGATAGTAGATGTTGGTTGGCAGTTTTACCGCATCCCCAATTGCTGGGGGGTGCGGTTTTTTTTGCCTTTTTCCTAAAAAAATATCCACTTGAACTAAAAAATTAACCAAAAACTAATAAATATTATTATGCCATCTTATGCATTTACATACGGTCAGGTAGGGAGTGGTGCTGCTACATCTCCTGCAAACCTCAGCCTTTCATTGTCTTCGAATGGTGTCAGCGCCGTGGAGCTCCTCTATGCGACTAACATAGTTGCGTTTCAGTCTCCAAGTACCCTTACAAGCACTTTAACCTCTATTACAGCTAATGGTAATATTCTACGAGTAGATACTGGTTATCATGGCACTCTATTCGCAGTCATTACTGCCAATGCGAGCGGTAGTAATTACGGTAACTCCAGTGTATTCACCTGCACCACCGCAACTCCTACTGTCGCGCAGGTGATGACTGCTAACGGATTAGATTCAGTTTGGCTTGATAGAATCCGGAAAAATAACCTTAATGGTTAATTGATATTTGAACAATAAAAAACCCCGAGACATAATGTCTCGGGGTTTTTTGTTTATACCGGGAAGTACTAGGGCATTGCGATATGCTTCAGGTGATACTTCACATTTTCAACTCTTTCAGCCACTGAGCCCTTGAGTTTGATAATATGATTGAAGTGGTGGAAGGTAAAGAAATCATTATAAAGATTAATGATATCATTTCTAAATTTATGGTTAACACTTCTAACCCCGTCATCTACTAGTGGAACATCATCCGGGTCAGTATAAAAGATGATTTTATATTTGTGGATTGCAATATCATGTAGAAGCTTGTAAGCGTATTCAACTACCCACTTATCTACCTTTCCTTCGATATGGAGATACTTGGTATAGATATATACATCCAGCAAACATCTATCTAGAATTGCATCTTTGGTTTTGAATAGGTTATTGAAATGAGTATTCAAAATGAGAAGCTGAGTAATGTTATCACCCTTTTCATTGATCGCTAATCCTTTAGCTACCATGGAACGAGTGATACCCGATACGTATTCAAACTTGTCGCCGAAGTCAGAACGCAAAGCTTCCAGCAGAGTAGTTTTTCCTGTGCTATGAGCACCTGTTAGTGTGATTAACATAGGATTATGATACTATATAACTTAATAAGACTCAAGGAATTACTTGCCCCATTTACCCTTGCTTACAATATCAGCTATGGCACCATAAACGGAAAGATCGATGAAGGTGTCTCTCACAGCTTCGTTTTGACTTTCGTATGTGCCTTTCTTGACGATTAAGTTAATAAGGCGCTGAACCTTATCATTCATCCGAAACGTGATTGCCGCCAGCGAAGCTTTAATATCTTCGGGTTTCTGTAGAGTGGTGCCCAATGAAATATTTCCTGGGCCATAGTCATTTTGCTTCTTACAAAATATCATATACATTTCATCTGTATAGGACTTAAGCTCTTTACAGGTCTCCGGGTATTCCTGTTCGATTTTCTTAATTACATCTTCGTGTGTGTTAGTTAACATATAAAATTATCTCCCGATGATTTGTTTGAATGCATTGACGTTGTATCGGAGTGCATCCATTTGATCTTCATTAAATTTATGCGTAATCAAATCAGCTAACATGGTGCTAGGTTTAGTATTGAGACCCAGCACTCCGTTATACTTCAGGTTATGAATCGCAGCGACCACTGGATTGCTGGTATCACAGCTAGTGATATTGTAGATGTTGTTATTGACATACCACGAGAACTCGCGCGCCAAGCTGCAACCTAAGAGATGCACCGGTTTGTTCCAGTTCCATACACCATCCTCAATAAGGTCACGGATAAGATTAATACGACCATTCATCGATCTCTCTAGTTTGGTCTTACCAATGCCAGTCAGCTGGTAGTAACTCCAATCAAAACTGATAGCAATTATATCCGCGTTGTCTGACATGAATTTATAGCATTCGACAAGCTCTTGATATGTCTTACCTTGAGTAGCTCCTATCTTTGCGATGTTCATATCACCGAGCTCTTTACCATATGCTTCATCGAACGACTTAAACCCCTTAATCGTGTTCTCACATCCCTCCATCTCGTCTGGTGCTATGATATAGGATGGTTTGATAAGTCTCGCGAAATGCATATACCGTGCTGGGTCAAAGGCTTTACCCAATTCGAATAGCGAATTATCTAGCAGAACATCACGACTATACACAGAGCGCCCTAGGACGAAGAAATCTAAATACTCAGGGTACTTCTCACATAAATGCACCAAGCAATAGTCAAAGTCATTATATTCTTTTGAATACTGCAGGATGCTGATTGGGGACTCGTGGCTAACTCTCAGTTTCATATTGTAAGTATACAAGTAAATATTATCAGAATCAAGCATGAACTACCCTATATATAGCGGCAATTATTTGGCGATAGTGTTGCAGAATAATGATCCCGAAAAACGAGGGCGCGTTAAAATATTTGTTCCTCACATTTCACCCACGGTTTATAAGAATTGGGATGAGGTCAAGACGGACAAGAAGTTTAAGTTCGTAGGGTTAAACGTCAACAGTGACTTAACACCTGTTCTAGATGAATTGAAGAGAATATTGCCTTGGGCGGAATGTGCATCCCCTATTACGGGCGAAGACTCGTCGGGTAGATATAACCACTACAAGCGCACTGGATCTGTTAGCGATAGCAGTAATTTTTCAACGTTCACATCATCAGCAACTAGCAGTAGCATTAACATAGATCTGCTAACAAAGTATTCGCAGAATTTGGATGCGATAGGTGAGAAGCTAGGAAATAAATATGACATTGATTTCTTTAGAGTAAATGACGCTTTTAATAATCCCGCAGAAACAAATGTTAATAATGTAAACAAATATAGTTATAATTATATTCCCGAAACCTATAGCAATAAAGCTAAGGGGACATTTTCAGTTCCCAATGTAGGAGCTCATGTGTGGGTTTTCTTTGACGCCGGCGATCCGCTTAAACCGGTATACTTCGCGGCGTCCCACGGTCAGGAAGATTGGAAGAGCATTTACGATTTAAATGATTCCAATGGAATAGACTATCCTAGTGATTTTGAAAATAGACCTTTATCGGGTGATAAAGAGTACAACATCAATACTGAAACCTATCGCAATAAGTTTGTTCTAAATCAAAAGGGTGGAACCTTGCAAATAGTAAACACGGACAATCGAGAGATGTTAAAGTTTACGCATTTCTCTGGTTCATTCAAAGAATTCAATAATTTCACTAACATAGAGCTAGCAACCAATAATGATCAGAAGCTAGTCATCGGCGATCAATTCACTACCGTTAGAGGTGATGAGAATCATTTCGTGGGAAGGGATTCCGATCAGATTATTGTAGGCACCAGTTATCTCAAGATTGGTAATCTAAATCACGATGTGGTGAAACAGTGGAAAGTTATAGTAGATGAAATAAGCGACGTTAAGCAGCTCTTTGATATTAGAAGAGCACAAGCTACCACTCGTGATTTATTCAAGCTTACATCGACTAAACAAACCCGAGTTGGCAACTTTGCGCCTTGCCCAGTTTGCAAAGGCAATAAGAACCGATATTACAAAATCAACAATCCGACAGCTACCGCTTCCTTAGCTATTAATACATCAGAAGGTGGTGGTCCTTACACCTTGGATTCGGTTGATATGGTGGGTCTTCAAGATCCAGCTGAGTATGGTACATTTACTTCAAGTGGTAAAATATTCGGTGAGGCGTGCCCTAGTTGCGGTGGATCTGGTGTATCCACTAGTTCCATGAATGGTAGTTGGTCAGTGGATCCGAATAAAAATAATCTGAATGCCTTGATAAGTAGCAAGATCCTTAAACTATCTGAACTTGAGAAAAAAATGGGTTTAGGTGGGTCTCAGATTATTGATATTACTAAACATAAGTTTGAAACCATTGGTCTAGTGATGAATGACGCTGGATCTGTTCGGGTTGATGTAGTTGGTAAGATGTACAACGCGGAAGTCCTGATACACAAGGAGGGGGTATTTGAGAATCAAGCGCCAACACCTTTGATCGAATATGTGCAGGTAGACGATTTACCGGGTGGTAACTACACTCTCAATGTCTGCAATAAGTACAATGTGCAAGTAGGCGCCGGCGGATTGTATCTGAAATCTTATGGGCCTGTGCATATATCCGGTTCTATAACCAATATAGCGGGTGAACAAGTTAATATCAGCAGCGAGAATGAAGTTAATATTAACGGTGGTAATAGATTGAGCCTAGTCGCTGATGTTATTAGTATCCGGCAAAAGGATAAGAAACAAGTTTTAATTGACAGTTCACTTGGGGTAAGCCGAAATGCCATTATCGGGGGTGGCTTGCATGTAGAGGGGGAATTGACCGTTAACCATATAACCGCGCCTACTGAAATACAGCAGACTGAGGACACTTCAGTTTATGGAACCACTGCCAAACTACCGACAGGTCAAGGTAAGGTAATTGGATATGCGGCATCGGTGCCTGGTCGAATTGTTGGATATATCCTACCAGGTATCACCTATTCGGTAATTATCGGCGGCGATTCAGATACCATAAGTTTCGTTACACCTGTGCCGGTATTCGGCAGTGGTGTAGCACTTCTAGGACCTCCTGGCAGCAAGTTCTTAGCTCCTATCGAAGTTTACGGTACCGATGCAGCGGATGATTGCTTTGTAGCTGCACCTCACTCACACAACTTTAAGAATATACCCTTAACGTTAACGAAGGATAATGACGAAATGAGAGAAAGAGGTTCTCTTAATAACGAAGTGAGCAGAAACCCAGCAGACGCCGTTAACAATGCTAAGAAGTAAACTGAACACCGTATCGGGCTGATGGTAAGCAGGCTAGGGTAGTACCACCCGCATAGCTAATTGCACTCTGTAGATCTTGTTTGATCTCTTTGAGTTTGTCTATGTATGTGATGGGATCTAAGTCTATCAGCTTAGTAATACCCTCTACATTATTAGAATGCCCCTTATTTTGAGCACTAGCAGAACCGTAATACTCTTTGTAGGTTTGACCGTTTGATGTTCTAACGACTGCGCCTGGGCTATCTTGGCATTTAGCGAATACACTGCCACACATTACCATTTTAGCACCTGCTACTAGCGCTTTGGCTATATCCCCATTGCACCTAACGCCGCCATCTGCGATTACTGGAACGTTAACACCTTCGGCAACTTCTTGAACACAAGAGAACATAGGACAGGTGAACCCAGTCTTGTCTTTAGTAGTGCATACAAAACCCTGACCTATTCCCACCTTTACCGCATCGGCACCGTGAGATACTAGAAACTTCGCTCCTTCTTTAGTAGCAACATTTCCGGCGATGATGAATGTATTAGGCAGATGTTTCTTGATATGTTTTAATGTGTTCTGCATTAACGTGCTATGCCCATGTGCAATATCCACGGTAATGTAATCAACTTGCAAACATCTATCACTTAATGTTTCTATAACTTTTAAATCTTCACCTTTAACGCCTACGCTTATGCTGACTATATTTTGGTTGTCATAATTATGCAAACTCTCTACTAATGCTACATTATCCACATTGAAGCGGTGCATGATGTAGAAACAACTGGTATCTGACAATTTTTTAGCGAGATTTAGGTCGATAGTGCACTTCATGTTCGACGGGACTACGGGTACCCTGAAATTGTGGTTACCGAATGTTATCGAAGTGTCAGCCTCCTGTCGTGTTGGGAGGTCCGATAAATTAGGGATTAGATAAACATCTTTGTAATGTAAACCTTGATTGTTATTCATATATCTTATCGAGCTCTGATGATGTCACCGCAAACCATGACATATCTCCGTACTGTCGCTTAGATGCCTTTATCTTAAAATTATCCATTGAGATTTCCCCGACTAATTTTACCTCATTTGGATTTTTCTTGATATCGCACACGGCTAGAACTAATTTGGTTGCTTTGGGTGAAGCAGGTATCTTGCCCATCTTTAGTTCAGGATCTGGTCCTTGGTATGAAATGGTTTTCACATCGGTGCCGTCGGGGAAATCGATTCCACCATCTGATTTATCGTTCCAGACATCAGTGTTGATGGGTATGTCCTTCATTAATCCATAAGCCATTTCACCTAGGATACCCAGGGCTATATTATCAACTGACCAACTACGAGTGTACGCTTTCGATTGTTGGATTTTCTTTGCTGTATCGAAAGCGAGTTCTACTTGCTCCTTTGTGAGTGTAAAAGATCTCATGCGTTAATATAAATTAACGCATGAGATTAATTTATCAACTTGCCTAAAATCTGATCCGGCAACCCTTTATATTCATCTTTCAATAAATCTTTAGTTGATAAAATCTTGCGTTTAGTGTAGCTGTTTAGCTTCAACATACAAATAAATTGTATGTTTGATTCTATTGGGATTTTCTCGTCTCCGAAAATATACAGCATGAGTGTTAACTCATCGTCTGACAGAGAGTCTATTTTATGCCGGGAGATCACTACAATTCGATGGTGTCTAGTTCCCCACTATTTATTTCAGTCCGACGTGCTCCGATTTTATAGGAGCTAATTTCGGTTTCTTGGGGTGCTACTTGGACGCGACTACTATCCATAAATGAATCCAACCAACCACCGATGGGGTTGAATTTTATATCGTAGATTTTATCGTAACCCATAGACTGCAGGCGGTTGTTACAAAGCCATTCTGCGTAACCACTCAACACATCCTTGTTTAACCCAATAAGGCTTCCCTTAGAGAAAAGGTATTCTGCCCAGCGCTTTTCACTTTCAACCGCAAGCCCATATGAATCTATGATCTTTTGCTTGTTGGCTTTAATTACACTTTGAAACCCTTCATTAGCATTTTCCGTTAAACACTTTAATATATTCTGAGTTATAGAGACGTGTAGATTCTCGTCCCGATGGATCAGCTTAATGATCTTAGCATTGCCTTCCATCTTACCCCGATACCCAAAGTAAAAGCTGCAAGCGAAGGATACATAGAACGCGAGTCCCTCTGTTATGTTGGTAGATATCAGTGAATCGAGAATCTGCTGCTTTATGTCAGTTGGAGTGCCTAGAAGCTTGTCATATGAATCGGAGATGGTCTTGGCGCGGCTTACAATTTCTTTATCTTCTAGAATAGAATCAAAAAACTTAGAAGGGTTACTACATACATTCTTTAAAATGTAGGTGTAGCTATAAGAATGAATAGACTCAAATCGAGCCCAGGTATTCATGCAAATCTCTAGTTCAGGGTTAGATACGTATTCTGCCATCTTATGGATACTCCTAGATAGCATCGAATCCGTCATAGTCTGAAACTTGAGATTGGAGTCGAATACAAATCTTTCTTCATTGGAAAGATCTTTATAGTCGTTGCGATCCTTTAACAGAGAAACCTCTTCCGGCATCCAGTGATATTCTTCTTGCTGTCGAAACAGCTCAAAAAATTTGGGATACTTGAAATTGTCGTATCGCTGTAGTGCTAAGTCTTCTCCTAAGAAAAGAGGCTGCTTTGTCGTGTCGACGTTGTTTTTGTTTAATACAGTTTTCATTGAGTGTGATATATTATAGTTTACACGCACCACCACTGCACGAATCATCAGCCGCGGCATCGGCTTTGGGGGCACTTGTATTTGTTAGATCTTTGTCATCATCTTCTGAGTAGCAATAGTAAAGATTCTTAACACCTAAGCTATAGGCATAAAGAATTTCTTTTAATACGACCATGTCAGGGATCAGCTTCCCTTCATAGTGGTTATAATTGTAAAATGTGTTAGCAGAAATGCTCATATCGATATACTTTTGGAACGCTGCAACCACGTTAAGGTATCCTATATTATCTTGCATGTCGAACGCTATGGTGTATCTATTTTTTAGATGTGGATTGGGCACAATGACTGGGAGGGTTCCAGTCTTGGATTTCTTGTATGTAACAATACTGCGAACCGGGTCTATGCCGTTGGTGGATGATTGAATTACCGATGAACTCTCAACCGGCATTAGAGCAGTTACGGTGGAATGACGTAACCCATACTGATTGATGTCTTTGCGCAGCGAGTCCCAGTCACAAGTCATTTTACGAGTTACAATCTTATCGAGAGTCTTCTTATATGTATCAATAGGGAGAATACCTTTAGAGTATTTAGTCCGGTCATACATTTCACA
>Ga0181365_1000120_pt1 | contig 15746 bp, 23 predicted proteins | sample Fa13NDMM110DN_FD_130097 | JGI IMG/M metagenome (GOLD analysis project Ga0181365, IMG submission 130097) | Freshwater viral communities from Lake Michigan, USA - Fa13.ND.MM110.D.N | ecosystem: Environmental > Aquatic > Freshwater > Lake | place: USA: Michigan | collected 2013-09-24
GCTCACACAAGCGCAGTATCAGTTCCGTATGATCAACCCGGAAGGGCGTGCTGAGCGGTCAATGACTTACTATAACCAAGCTGCCTCCACCGTGGATTATCTTGAGGGTAGTAAGTATGTGGATGAGACTGACTTCGGCGCAGGTCCTGTTGCTTCTCGGGTCCGTGCCTACACCAGCGTCTGGCAGCTTGGCGGTAGCCTTGCCCAAAGTGCGCTGAACTTGCTCAGCCCGTACACCAACTGGATGCCATACATGGCCAGCTTGAATACCAAGACCGGCTTCGGCGGCGGCTTTGGTATCGGTAAGGTGCAGGCAGCATACCACTCGGCCTTCCGTCAGGTGGGTGCACCGGGTGCTCTCTTCCGCATGGAGATGAACCAAGCCGACTTCTATGATAACGTGGCTAAGGACCCGGCGCTTCAGAAGAAACACGGCCTGACAGTCGATGAAGCCAAGGTTATTGCTAACGAAATCCGCCAAGGTAAATTGATCCCAGCGCAGTCAAACGCACTCATCGCCACTGCGCAGGGGCAAACGACCAATAAGTTCCTACGCAAGTTTATTGATGTGTATATGGCTCCGTTCAACCTGTCAGAACAGGCGGGCCGTCGTGCAACTTTCTTGGCTGCGTACCGGTTGAAGCGGGACCAGATGCTCGGTGCCGGTAAATCCCAGAAGGATGCTCAGCAAGAAGCAAGCGACTTCGCAGTGAAATCTATTGATCTAACCCTTGGTGACTACTCGGTGCTGAACCGGCCACCTGCGTTCCGGGCTGGCATCACATCCTTCCTCTATATGTACAAGACGTACCCGACCACTACGATCCAGTTGTTGGCTAATCTATCCCGGCCTGCCCAGCTATCCATGTTGGCCGGTCTGTGGTTCCTCTCTGGTGCAGCAGGTTTGCCTTTCGCTGAGGACCTTGAAGATTTGATTGATACCATCTCGCAGAAACTAGGGTTCCAGCAGGGCAGCATTCGGGGTGAGATCATCAAGCATATCGAAGCTACGTTCCCCGGTATGTCGGCTATATTCCTCAAGGGTTTGGTGAATGAGTTCCTGCCGATACCCGCCGACATCGCCTCTCGCACTTCGATGGGTAACATCATCCCTGGCACTGGCGCATTCTTGGCTGGCGCTGATGTAGCCCGTGAACTTGGTGATATTCTTGGCCCGGCTGCAGGCTTCATCTCAGGCACCGCCGGGATGGCTCGCAACCTTGTGGTGTTCCCGTTCTCCTCGCGGGTGAGCTTGGAAGATGTAGCCCGGGAATCACCGATTACCTTGCTCCGGCTGATGGGTGACTCGTACGCCTACCTACAGTCGGGTGCCGTGGTTGACCGCCGTGGGTATGTGGTTAGTAAAGATATGGATATGGGTACCATCCTCACTCGGCTTGCGGGTTTCTATCCTACACAAGCGGCAAACCAGTACGATGTTATCCGTATCGCCAACCGCACCACTGATTACCAGAAGGAAGCTGTGGCTTCGTTCCGTCACGCTTGGATCAAGGCTACCCTGCGCGGTGATACGCAGGCGGCTAGTGAGATCATGAATGACGTGCGCGAATGGAACAACGCCACACGTGGCACCCCACTGGAAATCAGGAATTTCTCAACCGGCAACACCAGGGCATTGCGTGAGGCTCAGCGGCCAGCGGGTGAGCGCGCACTGCGGGCTGCGCCAAGGGCGGCGCAGGAAGACATCCGTGGGTTTATCGACGCCCTGATCGACTAGGTCAGGGTGTTGCGCCTTGGATAACACTGAGATGAGCGTTGATCGTCCGGTTTTCTTCATTGGTTAGGATGCCAATGAGGCGCGGATGGTTGACGCTGAGGGCCAACACGTACTGCTGACCCAGCTTGATATTGGTGCCCCGGCCAAGGTAGCCCTTCTCGGACTGCGGGGTGGCGTTTATACCCTGCTGGTTTATTTCTTCTACTAGTGAGCGGTAATCACCACCCCTTGTAGCCAACCATTTCTTGAAGTGCCGCCGGTCTATAGTGATCAAGCCATCGTTGAGCGGCGCCCCCGAGTTAGGACGGAATAGATCGTACCGGATATGCACCTCACCCCGTGGCATACGGTTGGTGTCAATGACTTGCTGAGACGGGTTAGTCACGTGAGTCACAGTCAGCGCCGTGTGTGATTGGTCGTTCAGGTACTCAGTCAGCATGTCAAAGGCATCCGCATGGTTCTCAGTCACGGACTTACGCATTGCTCCAATCTGGGCCAACACATAGGCTGTGCCGTCCTTGTAGTCGAATTGGATAAGCCCAAGCTCCGTAGCAATTTTACCCATTAGGTCGGCACACAGGATACATTGTTCCCAATACCGCTCACTACCGGAAAACTTAGCGCCGTAATGCTTGTTGAACACACCCCGATGGTGTTCAAGCGTCGCCATGATACCCGACTCCCCAAGTGCCAACAGATGGCGGATGATAACCCGCCCGGCTGAGCCGTAGTTGGTGCTGAGGAATGAGTACATCTTCTGCCCTGCGTTGGTATTGCGCGTGAACAGGGGGTGCGGGTTGATCGTTACTTCCAACAGACGCGCCATCTGAGCATCAGTCTCAAGCCCTGACGCCGCCAGCATGGAAGCCAGTGACCGGTTGGATGAGGTGGTTACGATGGTCGCCCATGTCTTGGCATCACGCTCCTCAGCAGAGCGGGAAAGCCGAGCCTTATCGCGCCCTTGTGATACCCAGTAAAGGAAGTCACCGATCTCCTTGGCAGGCAGCATAGTAGCTTCATCAATGGTGACCGGTAGGTTGTTGTAGAATCCCATACGAGAGAACATGGCGTTCTGCGTGAACTTGGCTGTGTAGTGTAGCCGCACTGGGTCACCCCATACTGACTGCTGCCATAGCTGCGCCAAGGTCTTACCTGCCCCGGTCTGCCCGTATAGGCTGATCGTCAACCCCTTGAGCCCGGTGAAGCTAAACAATGGCGCTGCCATCCCTACGCACAGCGCGAACTTGTGGACTGACATGGTGGCCTTCTCTAGTACAGAGGTGAAGTTGACCCATGCCTCAAGGCTACCGCTTGTATCGTACAAGTTTTCGGTAATGCGCTGCGCGCCGAGTGCGACACTCACAGTCTCAGTCGTTACGGAACCACTCGCGTCGCGTTTGTACAACGTATCACCAAGAAGGAACTCAGTGTTACCCTGCTTCCATCCCATGGTGGCGTACAGGTTGGTCACTGACTTGAGCTGCCGCAGTTCTTCCATATAAGACCGCAACATCATTTGAAATAGCTCCGTCTGCTTCTTAGTGGGAAGAACGATACCCTGATCTGCGATGGTGATAGCGAAGTCTTTGATGGAGAACTCAGCCAGGAGTGATTGTCGGAACGACAGGGTTTGCCAGCCAACGTGCGGGCGGTTCCACCGGTAGCGCACTGTCTCGTATCCAAGGGACTCATCTCTACCATAACTGACCGGGTATATATCGAACGTGCATACGTCCACGTCGGACTTGTCTAGGGTGATGCGAAGCCCGCCCCCTTCGCGCCACTTGAACGGTCTTGGCGGCTTCATGGTCAGCGGCTCTGGTGTATCTACAGGCGGCGGCGCCGGTGCGTACTCCATGGCCAGCCTTACAGGGGTCGTGATCTTGTTGAAGAACTTGCAACCCTTGCACCCGTCAGGGCGTTCCTGCTCGAACCGGGTACAGGTGGTCGGACCCGTGGTGCTGTTGCGCCACTGATTTAGCTTGCGAAGGGTTGTGCCTTCATCATAGCCTGGGTGGTTCTGGCTCCAAGCCTTGGCCGTTTCTTCCGGGTCCGAGCAGTGCGCGGCCACACCCATCAGGGCATACCACAGGGGCTCAGGCACACTGTCTTGGTTCTGCACTGCCCATGCGACCTGGGCACACTTCTCAATGACCGTATCGGGGTTAGCCGGTGGGAAGTCCTGCTTCACCGCCAGGGCATCCAACAGGGATGAGCGGGCAGGTTGTATAACTACGGTGCTGCTAGTGGCAGTGCCAACCAGCAGAGCTGTCATATCCTCAACGCTAACAGGGTCAGCGTCGATCAGCAGCTTAACCTCACCGCCACCCTTGGGGTTCACGGTGCCGACAGGGCGCAACACCCGGGCACTATCAGCCGGTACCGCAGGGTCGAACAGTGCGCGACCATCCTCAGTCGGGATCATAGCCTTCAGCCCCATGGCCAATGGCAACCACTCATCATGAGTGAGTTCACGATCTAATACCCAGTACACGTGTAGCCCGTTACCGGATGCCACGATCATAGGTCTCGGCAACTTGTTGGTGGCAACAAACTCGCCTAACGCACGAAGCCCTTGCTTCCAGTGCGGGAAAGGCTTGTCCGGGCCGCAGTCGATGTCGAGGTACAACGCCTTAATTAAATGGACATTCTCCTGCTTACGCCCTGCCCGGCGGTCAACAAAAGATGCCACTGCGTAGTACACGTTGTTACCAGCGCTGTTCAGCGCGTCTATGTTACTTGCCAGTGCAGCTATATCACTGTGGAATCCCTGCCTCGGTCCTTGGCCTTTGTTGAGTGTTATTGAAACAACATAGCCCTCGGACGGGAGGACCCGCCGAAGAAACTCAAGCGTATCCATGTCCTACCCCTACTTTCACCCTACCCAAAGAGGAGGGGGAAAAACCCCCTCCTTAGTCTATTGATACTGAGCAACCAGAGCAAGCAGCCTGTGCTTACGCATTGGTTGTGTCAGACCGAGGACTTCGGGTGTTGGCCACCCGTGTTCACGCACAATCGACACTAGAATACGTACTGTCGATAGCACCTTATCTGCGTTCTTTGACCGGACAGTCTGCCCTCTGACCCAGCCATAGTACGTCACCCGAGAGACGGCGAATAAACTAGCCATCTCCCGGGTGGTAATAAGCATGTGCTTGCGCAACGCCTCGATCTTTGAGAAATCGAGGTTGTTAGGCATCATCAGTTCCCATGTCACCGATCATGTTGGCAATCTCATCTGCCAGATCGACACCGCTGCTCACCGCTGGTGCAGACTTGGCAACAAGCTTGGGCGCTGCAGTCCTCGGAGCAGGAGCAACAGCGGCAGGTTTGGCAGCACCGAACCCGCGCTTGGGCGCCGCAGCAGCCGGAACCGGGGCTTCCTCCCCAGCTTCCTCAACCTCTGGAATTGGTGCAGGAGGGGCGACCTGACGAACGGGAGCAGAGCGCGGAACCGGAGGCGGCGCCGCTTTAGCAGGTTGAGTTTCACCAGTGATCTCCTTCACCTTATCCGACCCGAACAGGTCGTCAACCGCACCCATGGTTTCCTCGTCCAAGTACCCGCCGAACCCGAACTTCAACTTCGGGAAGGACGCATCCGTATCAAAGGAGATGCGGGTACGCGCGATCTCAGGCGCGATGCCGTGGACAGACAGTTCCTTCTGGTAGGCGTTCAGCCCCTTCAGCGCAGCCGGGGTCACTTCCAGCAGATACACAGGACCAGTGGCATCGTCAGCCGCAACCACGGCCAGCCGCTTCTTGTCGGCACAAGCCTTAACTTGCTGGCCGTTCGGCGTCACCTTGGAACCCCATGCGTTGTGTGGGCAACTGGCGCACAGGTCGTTCTGCGGGCTGGTTGAATCCGGGTGGGGGCCGACACCATCAAGGGAGTAGCAGTCAGGCGCCTGCGGCTCACTGTCCTTGTTCCATTCCTTGGCATACCAAGCCTTGGACAAGCGGGCGTTAGCACCCACAATAACTACATCAAGCTGAGTCTCCTTCAGCACGGTCTCAGTACCGTCTTCGACGATACGGAAACGCGACCCTTTGATGGAGATACGGCTAAAGTCACCGCTGCCGCCGGTGATACCACCGGCCAGGGCTTGTGCCAGGGCAGAGGGTTGACCCATGCGCGCCGCAAGGTGCGCCGGGACTTTTACGTTAGCTAGGATAAGATTGCTCATGGGTTTCTCCTGTTATGAGCGTGGATACTGAAGTTGTTGTTGGGCGGCTTTAGCTATGCCATTATAGAGGGCGCCGCTGATGGCACCGCTGGTGCCCATATTCACATTAGGTGGGACACCCATCGCAGCCCGTGCTTGAAGCGTGGCGATCTGATCACCGATCTCACTGACCTCTTTGCAGTACACCAGGGTGCTCTGGTGTGAATTTAAGTCCCTGTGAGAAACAACAAACCCGTTTGTGATACGGAACACCGTCACGACCGGCTGGCTATCGTACAGTGCGTTGCTCAAGTGGTCCGGCCTGTTGTCCGGTACCTGTTGTCCGTACACCTCCTTCTCTGCGTTACGCATCATGCGTAGCAGCCACTTACCTATCATTACCCATCCCCCTTCGCTGTCGGTTTGCGTACGTTCACTTCCAACTTGGTGCCATAGTTCACACCTGATGGCACTGCGCCACGGGCTTCGATATAACCGCGCACCGCGCTTTTACTGACACGGCGCTCAAGAAGATCGAACGCTTCATTGTCCTTGATGTATGTGAGCACTGCATCCCAGTCAGCCACATTGGCAAAGTCCGTGGTGGTCACGAATGCTGTACCGTGGTTGGTTTTGAAGGATGTGACGCCTTGCACGTTAGCCTGTTCGAGAAGCCATGCTTCCATCTTTGACATCTTTGCCTTTATGTCATTGACTTTTTCTTCTGCTTCACGTTCGACTGCCTGCTTCCGCTGTCGCAGGGTAATATACCCAGCGACAACTTGGTCAACTGTTAGTTCTGCCATTTGTCTACCTCGCTTGTTGTATCAATTCCAGCAACAGCCCTTGTAGCCGCTGCTTCCCCTTGAGCCGTTCGTACATCTTATGTTCAAGCGCAGTGGCCTCAATGTGGATGACGTTCGACACGTTACGCTTACCAATACGTTCAATTCGTCCGTTAGCTTGAACGTACTGCTCGTTGCTCGTCACAGGCCCGTACCAGATCACAGTACTGGCAGCGGTGAGTGTCAAGCCATGAGCCATTGTAGCAGGGTGCGCGATCAACACATGCGGATCACGCGCATCCTGAAAGTTCTTGAAGATGGTCGAACGCTTAGACGAACTGACCGCGCCGTTGACCACAGCAACTGACCATCTCTTACTCAGCTCACGTTCAAGCATGTGCAGTGTGCCGGTCAGTGGGACAAAGATAATGACCTTCTGCCCTGCTTCCTCAATGATCTCCTTCACAGCGTTGACACGCGGTGAACAGTCGAGTTCGACGTTGTTACCATCTTCATCATAAGCCACACCGCAAGCAATTTGAACCAGCTTCTGGACCTTAACCGCTTCGTTGACCGCCGTGATCGTGCTACCTTCTTCAGATACCTCAGTCATAAGGTGGCGCATCATAGTGTCGTAGTGCTTCTTCTGGACAGGTGTAAGTTCTACCTGTCTTGTCTGTATGATAGTGTCAGGGAGATCGAAACACTCGTCACGTGTGAAGCGCACCGCTGGGTGCAGGATGTGGTACACAGTCTCAATACTATTGGGCCTCGGCAACCAACGGTACTGGCGTTCTTTGAACATCACCTGATCACGGAACGCCGTATAAGTCTGGGTGCAGTACGGGCTATCAACCAGCTTGGCCAAGGCCCACGCATCAGTCGGCTCGTTAGGTGTCGGTGTGCCGGTCATCAGCCACAGGTGCGCGTTTGGGTTCTTATCCATCCACTTCCTGAACACCTTGAACCGTGTCGTGCCTGGGGTGCGTAGCACCGCAGCTTCGTCAACGATGACCAGATCGAACATCCCCGTGGTATCTTCGGAGATGATTGGGAAACCATCGTGATTGATGATGAAGAAGTCAGCATCCGTTCTCAGCAACTTCTTCCTACGTTCAGCCGAGCCATGCAGCACGATACCTTTGCGGTCAGGAAAGCCCATGAAGATGGCATCACTCCACACACGGTTGAGTGTGGACAGCGGGGAGATGATAAGCGCTTTACTTATACTGCCTGTACGCATGAGGTAGTCAGCCGCCCACAGGGCACTCTGCGTCTTGCCAGTGCCGATCTCGTTCAGCACCAGGGCCTTCTTGTGGTAGGTCAGGAAGGCAGCGGTCTTGCGTTGGTGCTCATATGGTTGGAACCGCCCAGGCCACTCATAGTAATGCTCAATGGGTGACGGGGCCTCGATCCCAAGCCGCCGTAGGATGGCAACCTCCCGCACCTTGTGCGGTACGACCACCACGTCATGACCCTGCAGATGCACGGCCTGAGCAGACGGTATGGTTTCCAGTACCCGGGCAGGATGGTCCAGTTTGAGGATAAGCGCCTTAGCCTTCTCAAGCACCAGCATCAGTCAAGCCCTTGGATGTAATCCTTTGCAGCAGCCAGCGTGGCATCATCATAGATGACAAAGCACTTGCCGCCTGCCCGCTCGATCTTTGCCATACAGTCAACCTGTAGCTTGGTTGGTTTGCTCTTAGCATCCGCTTTCACCTCTATCCCGACGAAGTAACCATTTACGCATACGATCCGATCAGGGATGCCTGCCCTGCCGAACGGCCCCGCTTGGGGGCTGAAGAACCAAACACCTAGTTGGCTCAACATCTTATCAACTTTAGCCTTAACTTTACTCTCCGGTGTGGCCATCTTATACTCCTACTTTACACCAGTGTCAAGTTCACTTCGCGTAATCGCAGAAATCTTTACACGGGCAGTATCGGCACAGGCCGCTCGGTTTGGCTGGCCACTTATCGTTCTCCAGCGAGAGTTCGATGCGCCTGATACGGTCAAGCAGCTTCTCCCAGTACACGGAAGCATCCCGCTTACGGTAGATTTCCTTATCTGTACTCATGTCCTGAGTCCAGACAAAGGTGCTGGTGACCAGCTCAACCTCAGGGTAATGCGCAAACACTTGCAGCGCGAACAATTCAAGTTGTGTAAAGTCTGGCCTGCGCTTGCCGGTCTTCCAGTCCATCACCACGGCGGTGTGCTTCTTTACAATCAGCACGTCAAGTTTGGACCTGATCCACGCATCCGGGTCCCACCAACCTGTCGGTGTTAACCCAGGGTTAAGGGTCATCTCCTGTTCGATGTGTAGGTCACCCGTTCCCACCATGGCTTTGATCACACTGACCACGGGCTCTAGGTTAGCTACTTCCGAGGGCAGTTCTTCAAGCACCCCCTTCAGCCGTTCTTCCAAGAACTTGTGAATGCGCTCACCGTGCAGGCTGGCCGTACCGCCGACATCCTTGACCGTCTTGGCAATACGCTGGTGGTAGTACCGAAGGGGGCAGTTCTCAAACAGCTTGATGGATGAGAACGAATGGCTGAGCTGCATTATGCTTCCTCGGGTTCTGCTATCATGGGTATAACATACACCCCAGCTTCGAGAAACATCTGCTTGGCAACCTCGAATTCCTCGGCTGGCATGTTGGTCTGCCCTGCCCCTGTGTACACCACCTGTATACCGGCTTGGATGAGGGTGCGCGCACAGCGAGCGCAAGGCTGATGGGTGACGTAGGCATACCCACCGCGCAGCGAAGCACCCACCTTGGCGGCTTGGGCTACTGCATTCTCCTCAGCATGGGCAGTCCACAGGTACTTATCCGGTCGCTCCATGCGCTCAGGCAGATCACGCACTCCGATAGGGATACCGTTGTACCCACTGGCTACGATCACCTTGTCATTGGATGTGACGATGCAGCCCACCTTGGTGCTCGGGTCCTTCGACCGTGTGGCCACCATCTCGGCCATATCCATGAAATACTTCTGCCATGACTTACTCATTTGCATTCTCCGTAGTTAGGACCATGATCTACTTCACATGCCACGGGTAGGTCCGGTGCCCATGATGGTGGTGTTGACATGACTTGCACCATGTATGCCTTGGCTTCCTCAGCCTCAGCTTCGTCGCATAGGATCACCACTTCATCGTGAACCTGTAGGACAACTTTGTAACGCCGCCCGATGATAGCCATCTGCTCAGCTACGACAATGCGGGCCAGCGCCTGCACGATGTTCTCAACAACCTTCCCGCCATAGATGCGCGTGAACTTATCGTATGGTATACTCGATCCGATGACCTTGGCCTTGACCGTTTCACGGTACACACGCGCATCACCAACGTAGGCATAACCGCTCTGGTACTGAGTAAGCAGCGGATAGCGAATGAACAACCCATTGGGCAGCTCGATACCTTCCTTAGACGTGACCAGTGAGGGTAGTGCATGTGAGATGTTCATGTCATCCCCATTTATGATGCCAGCAAGCACAGCGTTGCAGCGGTTCCACAAGGCTGCGATGCGCTGGTTCCTGTCACGGTACAGAGCAACGATGCGCTGCGCCTCATGTTCTTCGAGATCAACCTTGATGCCACCCATACCAAGGGCAAGCGTGTCACGGAACTTGATGGAACCCATGCCGTAGCCAAGGCCAAGAATACAGGTCTTACCAACGAACCGCTCCAACTTATCAGCCTTGGTAATCTTGCGTCCATACACCACGCTGGCAAACTCAGAGTAGATATCCCGCCCTTCAGCAAAGGCTTGGACAATATCATGCTGCCCCGCCACCCAAGCCAGTACACGCGCTTCGATCTGCGATGAGTCACATGCCACCAGCAACTTACCAGCAGGCGCACAGATGGAACGCCGCAGCGCACCACCACGTGGTAAGTTCTGTAGGTTCATCTTATCGCCACCGCTGAAGCGGCCTGTGTGTGCGCCGTAGTATTTAAGCATGATGGGCAGCTTGCCACGCTCAGACACACCGAGCAACGACCGGGTGCGGCTCTCCTCAATGGTTGACTTCACACCAAGCCGTGCGCCCACGGCATCAGCAACGAACGGGTTATCGTGTTCAAGCAAGCCGGTGAAGTTCTTATCCGACTTACTGAACGCCCATGCCTGCTTACCTGTGGTCAGGCTGGTCTTCATCGGTGGGTCAATGCCAAACACCTTGAGGTAAGCTGCAAACTTATCATTGGACATGAGCGTTTCACGCGCTACTTGTTGATCAAGGAACGCAGCGGCGTTACCCAGTGTGTTGAGCAGGTCTTCCTTGCGTAGCACTTCATTATCAAGGTGCTCGGTCAACACGTCACGGTTAAGGGTGAGCGTTGGCTCAGTGTACATACGCAGCGTCTGGTCAATAATCATCAGCTCACTGACCGGGAACCCCCGTGCCATCTTTCGGAACAGCTTGTAGGTAAGCCCCGCATCGTTGCAGCAATATGATGCGTACCGCTGCATCTCATACGTGGTGAAGTCAAGGCGGCGCTTGCCCAGTGCGTTCAGCACTTCGTCGCCCTTCTCACCCAAGCGGTAGTGTGCTGCCAACATCTTGAGAGAACCGCCGACCATGACGTTGTGTAGGGGGCGAGCCATTGACAGGGTATCCAGCCAAAGCTTCGGCTTAATGCCGAAGTGCCATGAGAGGATGGCACCATCGAACACGGTGTTATGTGCGAGAATGGCCTTGTCACGGTAGTCAAGTGACTTGAGGAACCTACCCGGATCAGTACCAGTGTACCAATCAACAGGATGATCATTGACCTTCACAGCCACGCCAATCACCTCGAACCGAGGGTCACGCACATAGGCTTCGGTCGTCATCTTGGATAGGCTGTAGTCCCTATCGTAGTAGGTTTCGAAGTCAATCGTTACTATGTCCATTACTTCTCCTTCTTCGCCTCCCGCGCCGCTTCTTCCAGCGCATCCTTGCGCGCGGCGGCGATGCGCGATTCCACCTCGGCGGGCGTTAGAGCCGGCCCAAGATAGCGGGCGTGTAGCCCAACATCTTCGGTTGACCAATCGGTGTTTTCCCAACCAATTTCGGGATCAAGCCATTCCAAAGCCTGTGCATTGTCTTTGCCGCCAAGCAAAGAGAGCCAATGCCACCGGTTTTGCTCCGGGTTCATCGGCACCCCAGGCTTGCCGGGCCAGCCGTTATTGTCGCTCATTGTGTTTCTCCTAGGGCGGCGCGGGCTTCTGCGTAAATTGCATCACAAACGATTGGGTTTCCAGCCAAAGCCACTTGCACATGGTCTGTATTGGTCCCGGCCAAATACGCCGCGAGCTTCCGCATCCGCGCGTTCTCGGCCTGTAGCGCGTCACGCTCGGCTGCGAGGGATCGGATTGCGGAAACAAAAGTCTCAGACCAAAGCCTTGCCAACCTTGTGAACTCTTCTGCTTCAGTGGTGATGGTCATTCCTTTTCTCCTTTTAGCGTTCCGATCCGCCCGGCCCTGCTGATGCGCGCACTCTCGTTCTGCTTCTTCACAGCGCGCTTGCAGCGCGTCACGCTCGGCTAGAAGCCGCAGCACATCTTCATCAGCGATAGCCCGGCCTTCATCAAGGCGGGCGCGGATGATTGTTGAGATTTCAATTGTCGCGGTCATTTCTCGTCTTCTCCTTCTGTTGTGTTAATCAGACTGCCAATGCCACACACAAATTAAAACCCCAAATTGCGTGCCTGTCATTATGAGCGCGAAAAAAACTGCGGGGTCAGCTGGTAACCCACAGAAATACATCGCGGCTTTGGTCAGCGCATAAATCCAGCCCAGCAATACGAGAGGCGATAAAAACCAACAGATTGATTGAATGACACTCTTCATTTCTTCCGTGCCTCCATCATCGCATCGGCGTATTCGTAATTGAACGGACCCGCCACTATCCTCAACATTGGCCGCGTGGTGTCGTCAATGACCCAATACTGGCTGACGTACAGGCGTGGTTCGCCCACGCCAATAGCCATATATTCAGCTTCGATCTTCATGTTCATTCCTCACCTCCTATCTTCCGTATCTTCTGCACAGTGGACACGATCTCGCCGTGCCGTTGCTTGCCGTGGTTACCAGCGATGATAACCCGTTGGCCTGTGTCGAACTGTGCGAAGTAGTGGTCCTTGGATTTAACCAGTTTGTATGGCACTAGACTTTCATTTAGTGCCAGCTTGATCTTGGGGTCAAGTCTCATTGTCGCTTCACCGTTCGTTGTTGCGCCATCCATATATCATTGGCTTTATCGAAGTCGCGTTCAAGTTCAGCCAACTCACGTTGGCACGACCAGTACTCTTCAGTGTCGGGGTATGACTGCTCAATGAACTGCTTCTTCGCAGTGATCCTACCCATCAGTGTATACAGCGACACAGGCTTGTTGGTGTCAACCTTCTTCGGTTCACGGACGATCATCACTGCCTCCTCCCCTCACTTCATATGACAACAGAAACAGGATGCAACAACCAGCGTGTGCCAGATGTGATAGGCCAGTCTCGGGGTCACAACGCTCACCCCTCCACCATGCCCACATGTGGCGCATCAAGGCAGAGAACGGGCGGCTCCATACCATGCCCTTCTCCCAGTTACGTGGTGCATACTTGGTCGCTCCGTAATCCAGTACCTTCACGATCTGCTCAACAGCATCGGATGGCAGCAGATGATAGGGCAGCTTGCCCGTATCATCCTTACGGCCTTCACTCATCTCGGTCATCTGTCTTCCCTTTCTGCATGAAGTACATTGTCTTCTCAGCGTTAGCCATGATGGTTGATAGCCGCACGTTGTAGAACTCTGCCAATGCCCGTAGGTTCTGTATAGACGGCATGCGCCTACCGATCTCCCATGATGTGATGCTAGTCTCAGAGAAACCTGTGCCTTTATGCACCACGATTACCTTATGACCGCGCACCTTGCGTAGTGTACGCAGCACCACACCAAGGGCTTTGGCAAACTCGTTGTCTGCATCTACCTTGTAAGCCATTCAACGAACCTCCACCCTGCGCTCCCAAGGAACGCTGCTATAAAGATCATACCAAGAGCCATCATAGCTTCGACTTTCATTCCTTTTCTCCCAACGCCGCGCGGGTTAGCCACAACACGGTCTGTGTTAATGTCGGCTTAAACCCCAACTCCCGCTCTAGTTTTTTGCTGATGGCGCTTAGAGCTTGTTGAGCCTCCGCATCAAGGCTGACATTTTTCCGGTGCGTTATAGCCAATTGTTCTTTAGGTAGTGGTTTGCGGCCACGCTTTTTTACTTCGCTCATTCTTTTTCTCCTTTGTGAACACGGTTTGCATCAAGCCTATGGCCAAGTGCTTTGAACACTCGTTCAAGATCAACGATGCTAGGCACGGTATCACCCATGCGCCAGCGACGAATGGTTCGCTCACTTACTCCTGACATCTTGGCCAGAGAACCAAGCGTCAAACCTTGGTCTTGCGCCAGCTCAGCAAACAGGTGCACCAGTGTGTGCACCGTTTCATTGGTTGGTTTCGGTTTCATAATCTTATTACCTCCACTTTCACCCTACTTTTACCGTCCATCCTAACTACCCGTGTGCCCTTGGCTATGCCAACGAGCGTTTCACACAGGCAGAACACTTCGTGTTGTAGATTACGCAGCTTATACTCCAGCCACAGGCACCACACGGCCAGCACAAGGCCGAGGATAACCAACGCTATCTCGCTCATATCCTCACCACCTCACCCCAGGGTGCCTTATCGTCACCGTTGCTGACCCACAGCACAGGATGTTCAGGTGCATCACCGAAGTCATTACAGTACAGGTCTGTCAGAAACACAGTAGCAATAGGGTTGATATCGTGCTCATCCATGAACCGGAACACAGGGCTGAACCGTGTGCCGCCACCACCATGAGGCTCGATGTGCAGCGTATCGTCACGACCGAAGCGGTCGTAGTGGCACACCTCACTGTCGAAGTAGATAACGTGCAGGGCAGATGGGTCACCATCCTCCTTGATTGTACGTACTTCAACAGCGAACTCACTCAGCACACGGTTGGTAATGGAGCCGGAGCAGTCAATAGCAATGGCGATCTCACCGAGGGCTTCGCCTGTCACGCTGGGTAGATACAGCCCTTGCGACAGGAACCGCCTGTTAGGTCGTGAGAAGCTACGCATGTCGGTCTTACACTTCTCAACGAACCTACGCAGCACATCACGCCAGTCCACCTTGGGTTGCAGTGTCTCATCAACGAACCGCTTCATGTTGGCAGACAGCTTGCCCATCATCTTCGCAGCCTGCGCTGCTTGAGCAACCTTTACTCGCCACTCAGCCTGCTCCTGAGCCTGCTCAGCAGGGGAGCCCGGCGCGTCTTCGATGTCAGCACCAGTGCCACCGGGTGCACCCTCCTCCTCACTCATCTCTGGTAGGATGTTGTAGATACCATCACTGGTGCCACCACCAGCATTATAGATGTTGCAGTCAAAGCAACCGCCGTCGATAAACCTACCGATCTTCTCATCAACGAGAAGCTGATTGATCACAAAGTCAGCGGCCTTGTTCCACTTCATAGGGTCACGACCGTGCCGACGATACACATGGTCAAGCATAGGGTGGAAGCACTCATGTGCCACAAGGAACGTGACCTGTTCATCAGTCAGGGTATCAAGGAAATCAGGGTTGAACCTGATCTCCTTGCCGTTGGTGCAAGCGGTCTGGATGGTATCATCCAGACGCATCGGCATACCAAGCGCAACACTACCCACGAATGGATGCGCTAGTATCAAGCTGGTCTTGGCCTTAGCCAAGCGTTTCATATGGTCCATTACACAACCCTCAAGATGGTTACACCACCACGCACCCGCTCTTGTGCAGTAACGTAGTTACCAGCACCCCAAATAACGAAGGCGTAGGTAGCCAAGGCCGACTGTACTGATTTGAGATCGTACTTGCCGACAGGTACGAACACTTCATCACCCGGTTGCATCTCACCGATCATGGAAGCAACGTAGGTTTTCATTTCACCATGCGGATACTTCGAGGCGCTTTTCTTTTTCTTCACCTCTGGTGGTGCAACCACAAGGGTGCCGTACTCCCTACCA
>Ga0181365_1000123_pt1 | contig 15665 bp, 26 predicted proteins | sample Fa13NDMM110DN_FD_130097 | JGI IMG/M metagenome (GOLD analysis project Ga0181365, IMG submission 130097) | Freshwater viral communities from Lake Michigan, USA - Fa13.ND.MM110.D.N | ecosystem: Environmental > Aquatic > Freshwater > Lake | place: USA: Michigan | collected 2013-09-24
CAACTCTTGCAACATAACGATTGTAAGCCATTCTTGCACCCGACTCACTCTTGTAAGCCAACAATCTTGCAATGTGTGCAAATGTCAAATGGTAATTATGCCTAAGTTGGTAGGCACTCCAATCTGTGTACTGTTGCTTGTGGATACCGACTTTGGGCAAAAAGTACTGCGTTTCTGAACCAACAACTTGTTGAAGAAAAGCGTATTTGTAACTTTTGCGCCTTTCGTCTTCTGGCGTTACGAATTTGCAATCAAAATGAATATCAAAGTTACTTGATGACGGAATTTCGTAAAATGATTCGTAAATAGTTGCTAAACCTTGGTGTTGAATAAGTGTCATAACCGAAGCGTAACCTAAATCTTTTGCGAGTTGTCAAGTATTTTCGTTGTGAAGTTAGTCATATCTTTTTGCCAATCTAATTACTAGGTCGCTTAAGATACTCGCTGTTTCATTTTCAGCACTTACACCATCAACGACACTTGAAATTGTTTTTCGTTTTTGTTCAATCAATTCAGCAATGTCTTCATCAATCGTTTCAGCACAAATTAAAACCCAACCTGTCACGCTGTCTCTTTGACCAATTCTGTGACACCTATCAACGGCTTGGTCCATATCTGCTGGGTTCCAACCTTGTTCAATAAACAAAACATCTGACGCTTGGGTCAAAGTAATTCCGACACCTCCAGCCTTAAGAGAACAACCAATCAACCAATTTCCTTCAAGGTCTTGAAAATCATCAATAGCCTCTTGCTTTTCTTGGTCAGACAAACCTCCTATAACAAGATTGCAATTAAAATCTGTTGCAAGATTTAATAGTGGCTGTCTATGCCAACCGAAAACTACTAGTTTTTTGTTATTCTGCTTAAATTCTTCAATCCAATTATTTGCTGCTTTGAGTTTTGCCTCTAGAGCCAATCTCCGCAGGTTTGTTATTGCAACGAGATACTGAGAACTCTCTGCTCGCAATGCTGCTTCCCAACTTGCTTTGATTTGTACTTGCAAAGTCTCGCCTGCTGATTCTTTTAACTCTTTGGTCCTTTTAGCGATAAATCCAACGATATCTTTTTCGGCTGCTTGGTACTCTCTCATTTTTTCAAAACTGCCATCAACAATTAATTTCACCCACCGTTTGTCTGGGAGTTCCGTCAGTACATCTTGTTTTTTGCGCCGCACATAGCCAATTTTGCGAAGTTCACTGTTGAAAGCGACCATTTTTTTCTGATTACTGGACACTTGGGCTAGATAGTCAACACCTCCCATTGTCTCAAGCAAACCCAATACTCGCAAAATCGCACCTAGTTCCTGGGGACGGTTTAATACTGGTGTTCCAGACAAACCTAAAACAACACCTCCTTTTTGCCTAACTTTGTCCGCAAGTGCCACACTCGCTTTGGTTCTCCTAGCCGTCCAAGATTTGACTGAGTGGATTTCATCAAAAATCAGCACATCTGCATTTAACAAATCAGTCCAAACGTAAAGCACATCATAACCAATTACCGCATATTGACACTTTGGAGTGCGTGGCTTGGTTCCAAGCAAAATGTCAACATCTGTTCTGCCTAGAACTTTTTTGATTTCTCTTTTCCAATTCTCTCTTATGGTTGCAGGACAAATAATCAGCACGGTCTTTGCTTGCAGTGCTTGACAAATTGCGAGTGCCTGAGCCGACTTTCCCAAACCCATTTCATCGCCTATTAACACCCCTTGCGTGGGTGACGTCTGCTCAGACTTTCTTATTGCGTCAATCACAACGAACCTGAGGGGATAAGGTGCGCTGAAACCACGTGCCGTTTTCTTGTTGTTCTGCACCAAAAGCCTTGAGCGCATACAAAACTCCTGCTTTTTGGAACGGCATTAATTGAATACAAAGTCCTGGTATGTCTAAAACTGCATTTTGCGATTTAGACAAAAGCAACAATTCAACTTGTTGTTCAACCCTTTTAAACTCCTGTTCAATTTCAGCACTGACCCTAAACCCGTGTTTGTCAGTTGCCAATTTGATTTCGGGCGCATAGTCCATTGGTACTAACCAGCGCATTTGACGACCATCAAATCTTGTTCCATACAAATCACTAATTATTTCTTGAACATCACGGTCTGCGCTAAAAGCAACGGATAACCAACCGTCTTCAAGAACAACTTGGGGTTTATCAACATTTTCATCAGCCACATCCCACGTCAATCCATAGTCTTGAGCCAATTTTGCGAGTTGCTGTATGGCGACTATTGAAAAAGTCCAATGCTTTGACGCCTTATCCCATTTGCGAGTTGGGATACTCCTGATATCTTCCAACAATTGTTGGTTGTACCCAACTTTCAAAATCAGCACTGCGTTGTCTTGAGTAACAGAGTTCATTTTTGCCGAACCAACTAACATTTGTTTCGCAAAATCATCAACACCGAACAAGTGTTTGGCTAAGAACTGTTCTAAATCAGCACTAGGGTCACAAATCCACCTTTTGTTTTCTGGTTCGTATCTACGACCAATAAGGTTTTTTACATCATTAACCAATTCTTTGTCATAGGGAAAAGAAACAACTATTTTATTGCCAACACCAACTGCTTGTTTTAGATTTCTTTGTGCTTCCTCAGGTCTGCGAACACCGCTTGGTCCGTTATCCCGCACTCGTCTGCTATCGTCCGATAAGGCACGTTGAACTCCCTCAACTGACGAATTTTTGTTCTTCGTTGAGAGTTCAACCGAATTACTGCTGCTTGGTGTTCTCTCATCATTTGCGACAACATTGAACAATGGTTGAGCAAATCCAAAACTGCTTCTTGTTCCTTGCTGTTTAGTTCGGTTTCTATTTCGCTCATCTCCCGAGTTTATCAGCACGAGCCTACCGTTGAACCCCAGTCCAGACCATAAGGCGTCTGCCATGAGCCTGGGGACGTTTTGATTGCCAAAACTCACCATTTGGCTTAATTAGTCCTTTTCTATAAGCACTGAGGAAAACCGCACCGATTGCCTTTGGTTGGGGCGTGGTAGCCAGTCCATCAAGATACTGCCACACATCATCACTTGTAAAAGCCTTGCCGCTTGAAGCCAAAGTTTCAACACTTTTTACAGCCAATTCTTTCCATTTGGGGTCAGTGTTTTTTTCAACTTGCTTAACTCCTTTTTCTTTTAATTCAAGCCCTTTTTGATAATCAAATAGATTTTCGTGCAGATTTGTCATATCGGAAACGATATACAGAATTCATACACCTGTCAAGTATTTAACGGTTTAAGAACAAGTTTTATTGTAAGTCCGTTTTTCTTTCTCACGGGGGGTAAAAATCTAACTTCTTTTACATAATCAGCACTGTCGTCTGGAATAATTTTTGCATCAACTATTCCGTCAACAACTGCTTTGACACTAGGGTTACAAGCACCAACATCTTGCAAACGTCCCTTTTCTTGATGAGGTTCTGCAATCACAATCAACCACTGCGCTTTTGGCAATTGTCTAGCAACCAAAAAACCCAGTTGCCGCCAATTTTTAGTAAAATCAGCACGAACAAACCTGTTGCCAGCCCGTTCTGCATTTGTAGTAATCGGTTTTAGATTGAACCTAAGTTCATAAAACTCACAACCACTAAAATCAGCACAGGAACAATTAAGGTTCTGGAGTTGCGATAATTCGTACATAAACAGTGTATGAGCCATCTACTTGATTTTGTCTAGCAGTCCACTCGCTGTTATTGTGCCGTCTACGGTTTTGCGAAGCCAGAGCATGAGCCTGGTCACGACCCATACCCTCACGGTATACAGCCCACTCGCCACTGTGTTCAACCAATGCTTTGAGAAAATTAATTACTTGCGAGGGTCTGCCTTTTCTGTTTGCCTCTGGTGGGTCACGAAAAACAATGTTCATTACTTCTCCTTTGTTTGAGTTGATTACATCATAACAACATATTACTTAATTATCAAGTTTTTCTATTATTGTCCACAACCGAGTATCGGTTGGGGTGCTGGTTCTTTCTTTTAACAACTCTGTTTTGTGTGCTTCAATAGCATTAATCAGCACATCAACTATGGGTTCTCGCTCGTCATCATTTAGAGACACTTCAAGCAATTTTTGTTCTAAACCCAATCTATACCTGGAGGCTTTTTTGCGCCAAATTTCAAATTCTTCAATAACTTTTTCGTAAACGATTGACTGAAGAACACCTGTTTTTATCTCTTGCCTTACCCGAGCCAAACGGTCTTCCCATTCATCAAATTGCAACAATAGGTCTTCAATTGCGGCTTCTAAACCGACCTTCCAATGGTCAATGTTTTCTGGTTGGTGCAACCAATCTATTTCAGCACTGCTTGCTCTGCCTTTAACTTCACGCTTAACTATGTCTATAACGTCTGCAAAATTAGTTTTCGTAATACTCATCTTGTTAAATGTCCTTTTTCAAAAGATTCTGCTGGGTTTCTGTGTATCTTGTCGTGACAGAAGGCACATACTGCTAACAAGTTTGAGGGTTCGTCTTTGCCACCTTGACTTCTTCGTTTTTTGTGGTGTGCGTGGTTGGCGACTCTAGTGCAACCCGTCCAACCTGCTTCACAAAATCCTCCACTCCGTTTGTAAACAAGTTTTCTAGCCTCATCATAGTTCTTTTTTTTTATACGGTTTTTTGCTTGAGTTCGTTTAGAGGTTAACATCTGTGATTTCTTTTAAGCCTCCACTAGTCAAACTTTTCAAATCTTGCTGTTTTTGTTCATACACCTGCTGGAATTGAAATCTTACAGTATCCGAAGCCGACATGCAAATGTTGTACCAACCTATCAAATTAACTGTTTCTTTAATTGTGATATGAGAGAAATCTGGCTTTGCAATTCTGCCATGGAGTTGAGCCTTAATCAGCACTTCTGACCAAGCAATTGCAAAGGGTGGACCTAACAATCCACTACTTACAGCAACTTGGTCTTTTATCTGAGCAATACTGGGAAACCATTTTGCTGTTGAAATCAGCACATCTGCAGCAGCCTTGCATTTTGCGAAATCTAAGGGTGACAGATGCAAGTGATACACCTCAGCGTTTTCTCGCCTTATCGTGACCGAGGGAAAAGCCGAAGCCAAATATGCCAACAGTTGTGCGGTTTCTTCTTTGGTCAACTTGTGCCTTGCAAAAATTCTTCTAACCCGTTTGCCGATTTGTTGCGTCTTTCACCCTCAGCCTGTAGTCGCATTTGGTCGTATTTTGTCCGTAACTTGTTTGGTGACAAGATGACAGTGCGCCAAAACCCGTGACTTTGAGACCATTTGATACAATTTTCAACTTGCTGTGGGGTTCTGTTGTCAAGTCTGATAAGTTTTTCCATTTCAGAAATCCATTTGTCTGTCACAATGGGTCGCTTTGAGCCGTTCAGCACAATGAGTTCCGAAAGCAAATTACAAAGTCTCTCAGCCTCCAAATAGCCATTTTCGGTTTGTAAAACGACTTCTGACATTATGGTTTCTTCTAATGGTTTACTTAATGGTTTGGGTGCAACTGGCGCACCCCGTTCCTGCGCTACCTGCACCTCGGTAGGTGTATTTCTTGCACCCCGTGCTTTGCCGACCTGCATTTCTTGCACCCCGAGCAATAGGTCAAAACCTACTGGTCTGCGGTCTGGACGGTCAATATACGCAGCAACAATGGCAGGGTCACAACGGCGAATAACGCCACCCTTTTCCAATTTGTCTAAATGCGTCCTGACACTCCGTTCAGACAACAAGGTGTATCTGCAAATCGTTTTAACTGAGGGAAAAGCACTTGAACCGTCTGGGCGAGCGTGATTAGCCAAAGCCAACAAAACCAATTTTGAAGTTGGATTATCAACTGGTGCATTATTCAACGCCCACGAGATTGCCTCAACACTCACAACTTACTCAGTTTTTCAGCCTCACTAATCAATCCCTCAACGATTGAAATATGTTCAGCGTTGAGTGCATTGACCTTTGGTAAGTTCAATTCTTTCCACGAAGTTGTCAACATTGATTTTTGCTCTCCCTCTAGGTTTCTAATCCTAAGCGAGATGCTATCCGATTCGTTTTTGGAAATTACTTTTGAACCACTTTTGAGCCAAGATAAAAACTGTTCAGCACTACTTACTGATTCTTGTGTGGAAAATACCTTGTCCGTGAAATGACCGAACCTAGTTTTACCGACAACTGCATTGTGCTTGTGAATGTCAATATCTAAAACCAAAGTGAATTCGTATTCAATATCCTGTCGTTGCTGTGGAGCAAGACCGACTTTTTTGGGTGACATTCTTCCATTGTCTGATTCGGTTACATATTCGGTTTTAGAGCGCATAGTGCAAATAACGTGCATACTTGAACTAATTAACTTGTCAACCATTCGTTGCTGAATAGGCGTACCTACTTGCCAAGCAGCAAAACTATTGCCCTTGAACTTACTACCTGCCTGTTCAACAATTTCTAAAACACCACCTGCACCACTCCAAAAATGCGAGAGTGAATCAACAATTATTGCTGAGTATCCAGCCGATTCAGCACTTTGCACTGCCTCTACCAATCGGTCTGGGTGAAATGGTGGCGTCATTTGAAGTACGTCAAACGAAAATTGGTCTGCGTACAAACTTGCCGACGACCTTTCTGTATCTATTACGGCAATTTTGCCGCCTTCGGCTAAAACAGTTGCCCATTGCAAAGACCACATAGTTTTTCCTGAACCTGCTGGTCCTGCAATAGCAATTCTTGCTTTAGCCTGCGATTTTGTTGCTGGCTGAAACACTTTTGCTCCTTTTGGTTGTCATTCTTCGGTTGATATTGTCACCGTAACTGACGGTGCAGTCAAAACTATAGCAGGCATCACCTCCCCGTCACTTGTAATCATTTTTAATTTTTCAAAATCCGTAATTAATTTCCCGTCTTTGACTAATTCTTTTAACACCGAAGTTGCCAATTCTTCTTTAGTGCGAATTGCTTGAGGCAAATAAGTTTTTGCCCATTTTAAGAACTCATCTGGATTTGAACAATTTATCTTGAAATCACTTATCCTTGTTGCTGCTTTCCCGTAGGGGGTCAAAACAGTTTTAACACCCTCCTCTCGTTGTCTGCGAGCATAATCAGATAACACGCCTTCAAAATACTGCACTGGATAGGAATGCCTATCTTTGACGGTTTCCATCCACCGTTCTAAGATTGAGATTTCGTTCCTTGCAATTGCCAACTGTTCTTCTTGTTTTTTCAGCACTTCACGCAATTTTTTCATAGCCCAAGTTGCCTGAGAATCGTTTTGGATACTAAAACGCTCAACGATTTCACGCCTCTCTGGTATGTTGATAGCCATTTCAATTGCTTCGTTGGCTATTTCTTCATTAAAAGGTAGTTCGTTGTCTATCATTTCGGTTGCTCGGCACTAACTGCAATTATTTGAAGTCTTTCCTCGGAAAAACCAACCACTTGAGCACCTTGGGTGATTTCAACATAGTCCATTGCGCAAAGCCAAGGAGTGTCTTCTCCGTTTTGGGTTTCAATAGCAAGCACTATAGTCACCTCCATTAAAACTAAATCTTTTATACCTTTACTCAATTTGTCCTCCTGTTGGTTTGATAATCCATATTTTTTCTCTGCCGACAAACTTGAAAACTCCTGCAAAACCAAAAGGATAGAACTGTTTTTGACAAAAGGGACAAGGCCGTAATTCAGCACTTGCACCTATTGGTATTTCAATTTCCTTTGTATTGTTGCATTTTTCACAATTCAAATTAGTCATAATTACAATCTATCTATTGCTAAACTTTTTGTCAATTAATTTTCACCACTTTTCTTTTTTGCGGTCAACACAAAAAACAGGTGCTTGAATCGTTATGTTCCTTTCAGGCGTAATAATCGCCAACGCTTGTTGGGGTGGTTCGTGCGAAAAGCCCATAATGAGGGAGTATTCATCGGCTCCCTTCAAACTTCCATTAACTATCATTGAAGGCGTAGAAATATATTGGTGCCAGTGACCGAGCCACAAGGTCTGAAACGATTTGCCTGTTGCCATATATCGTGCTTGCTTTCTTGCTCTCATTCTCATAATCGGTGGATAGATACCGCCGATACCACCTCCGCCAGAAACTTGGTCGCCGTGAGTAATCAAATGTCCATGTTCATAAATCTTTATCAACGAATCAGCACTTTCGGGAATATCAAAAGTAATTCGTTTGTCTAATCTGAAGTGCCGTTCAACCATTTTGGATAACAAGTAATCAAAGTTTGTTTTCACTCGCTGTTTCATACGAGGCTTGCGTGTCGTGCGCCCGTGATTACCGACCACACTAGTTACATAACATTTACCGAACTCATCAGTCAATAACTGGATAGCGGCAGCAACTTGTTCAGACCAAAACAACAATGAGCCAATCATTGTGTCTTCGTTTGTTAAAGCAAGTTCTTCGTGAATGTCGCCAGTAAAAATATCGCCGCCAAGAATTACAACAATACCGTCATACGAAACACCTGAGAGATAGTGACGTGACAGTTTGATGACGTTCTGCGCCCATTTTTCTAACCGCATAACTGCAATCTCACGGTTGTAACAATTTAACCCCTCCATTTCATCAACATTTACAACTTCATCAAAATGCGTATCCGACAAGATAACAACCAGTGTTGCTGCGGACAATTTGGGTTTTGCTGGCACTAGCCAAGCAGGGGGGCTAATCGCTGTGCCTTCTGCTCTTTCAACAATAGACAAACATTTTTCAACTGCTTCAAGTTGCTCAGTCAGTCGTGCGTTTTGATTAGCGTAACTATCTCGTTGTTTTTTTATCCTCAAAATCTCGGTTTGACTTAAAGCCGACAATTCGTCATTTACCTCATCACTTATTGTCATTAAACAATCCAACCTCTCCACGCCTAAACCTATTGATGCTGGCTGACGGTAATTTAAGCCCACGCTTTGTCATAACACGGCTAATTACGGTAGCGGGGACAGTTACATCCGACAGAGCATTTAACAAATCTTTTTTCTCAGTGTCGCTTAACGAATCAAGAACATCATCTATGAGGTTCCGTCTACGCAATTCGCCTTTTGCGTTTTGAATGTCGTCTAGAAGTTTGCCCATAAGTCTCCCTTGTACCATACTACATAAATTAGTCTTCTATGTTTACATCCATATGGTCGTCTAAGTGTTCTTCAAAGTCCTGTCTGAGTTCACGCAAATCAAGACCTGTTTCTTTAGTTGTAACCAAAATCTCCCTAATTGTCTCCATTGACCTTCCGTGTTGAATATCATTTTCCGTTCTAAAGTCAGCCTGTTCTTTACGACTTTTTTGTATCAGCACTACTGCTATTGGTCCTCCAACAACACTTACAGCACCAATTACAGCGAGGACAACCTGTTGCCAAAAACTCACAACGCACCAGAAACGAAGGAAACTACAGCAGGCGGTGGATTATCACCACATACATAGCGCAAATGCCAAGGTTCGCTCGGAACAACTTCCCAAGAAAATCCGAAATCTTTGACATTTGCAATCAACCAATTGAGGCGTTTTGGCTCTCCCGCCGAATGAACATCAACCGCAATACCGAGATTGTGGTTTGACTTGCCTGGAGTTGCCAACATAGCCATTCCCTTTTTCAAATACCAAGTTTTTCCTTCAAACGACTTTGTGCTAGTGCCTTCTATCGGTTTCAGCACATATCTTTGCTTGAAGCCTGCAAGTTGCGAGTCGTAAGAACGATACAAGTCGCCCAAACTAGTTGGCTTAAGTTCAAGTCCGTCTGCTTTGGCTTTTGCGACCATTGCGTTCCACGCATTTGCCGCTCGCCAATGGAGTTTCCCTCCTCCTGGGATTTGTCTGAGCAAGTTTTCAGGTAATTTGCCTGGTTGAATGCCTTTTAAGTCTGCAGGCACTACAATCGGAACTACATAATCCCAAGCAACCTTGGACATAACTAAGTACTAAATCTTTTTACTTGCTTGTTTTTTTGCGATGCTTTTGCCGTTACCACCGAAAGCATCTGAGATTTCTTGTGCAGTCAAGTTGCCATCTACAGAGGCTTTTGCGAGTTTTTCTGCTACTTGTGCCACAGCCGTGAAACCTGCAAGTGCTGCTGCTTTCCAAACAGGGATACCGCCAACAATTGCCGAACCTGTAACTATCGCCAAAGCGTTTGCCATAAACAATGACAAAAGTCTCTGAGCAACGTCTTGGGCTTTTTTCATAACAGTCCTTTCGGGAAGTACTTAACCATTTTAGCACTAATCCGTACTAGTCATTACCGTTTTTCTTAGAATTAACAAACGAAATAACAGCGTGAGCCAAAATAGTGACACCTGTGACAATCAAAGCATTTTTTAAAGTTGAGCCGCTTAGAGTCAACAACACTAAAACAGTGCCAGCCCAAACCCAAACATTTTCCTTTAGATACTCCAAAACTAGTTCCTTTTGCCAGCACTGACAGGCACAGTAAATAATACAGTACTTGCAGCAATCAAGGTCCGTCTAGTCCCAACTGGGATTTTGCTATTTACTGGCACATAATTGTCAAAAACTCCACCGAATACATTGATTGCGCTCTCAAATACCTTCCTGATTTTTGCAGGAGCGTTTTGAACTGCGTTTACGATTTCAAGTCCTTGTTCCTCAGTTAAAACATCTTCATTTACAAGAGAAAATAGTTCTTCTGCTTGTTCTACATTGACGTTTTCAATAATTTCAGGACTACTGACTATTGACTGAACTTGAGTTTCAGACAGGTCTGTGTTCAAAATTGCGTCAACAATTTGAACTATTTTTTCTACTGGAATGTCTTGCGAATTGAGTGTGTCAAGTATTTCAACAAACAACTCATTATTTATTTTTTCGTCAGTTTTAATTTCTTCTAGGGACTCAAAAAGTTTTTCTGCTACAACTTCATCATAATCAGCACTGTCGCCTTCCAGAAGCGTTCCTGAAGCGTCTAACGGCACATTTACAACCGCATCTGTTATTGGTTCTTCGTCTAGCATGTCTAAATATGTCGGTTGTTCTGCTGTTGCTGTATCTTTTATATCTTCCTCTTGCGATTCTTCTATTGGCACTAAAACTGTATTCTCGGGAACAATTGTTGCAACAAAAGTCTCATCAAGAACCGTTGTTTCAGGAACGGTCTCCTCGGGCAGTTTTGGAACAGTATCCTCAACAAGTTCTGGGACAGTCGTGTTGGGAACAGGAGAGACAGGACCGACTGTAACAAATTCAACAGTGGTCGTAGTTTGCGGAGGCGTATAAGGCGTTGCTGTAGTAGTGGGTGCTGGTGCCAAAGTAGTCGTAGTCGTAGTTGTAGTTGTAGTGCTAATTTGCGTAGTAGTAGTACTACTGCTTGTTGTCGTTTCAGCACTGGTTTGCACTGGTTGACTTGAACTAGTCGTAGTTGCAACAATCTCAGTACTGCTAGTTGTGCTTGGAATACTGCTACTGGTGGTTGTAGTGGTCGTACTTGTACTGCTGCTTGTACTGCTGCTTGTGGTGCTGCTTGTACTGCTGCTTGTTGTTGTGGTGGTTGGGCTACTACTAGAAGTGAACGCAGAGTCTGGGACTATCTCCCAACCTGCACCATTGATATTCCAAGCCAACATAAAGCAGGTTGAACCGCCATGCTCGTAGAACCAACCGTCTAGCGCATAAGTTGCAGCAGGGAAGGCAGCCGTTGTTGCTGCTGACCATGAACAATGTTTGTCATTCCAAGTGCCAAACTCTGTGTTACCTAATCCGATAACACCACCGTCATCGGCTGCAACCATAAACTGAATCGTGTTGTTGGCAGGGACGGTTATGAACCCTGTGTAGTGAATCATAAACAAATCAACAGGGCATTGCTGAAAAGGTTCGCCATTGAAGTTTCGGTTTATGTTATTTTCTAACTCACTACCACAAGTCGGATATTCTGTATCTGACTGAATTGGTGGTATAGCGGAAACGCTATATCCAACTGCGTTTAAGCCCTGTATCGGTTCGGCTTTTGCTGAAATCGGAAAGAACGACAAAATAATTGCAGGCAACGGTATAGCCCATTTAGGCAATCGCACAACTAACCCAAAATGTCGTTGTCTAAAATCCCTCTAGCCAAATCATCAAGAGTAAAAGTTTGTTCTAGTTGTGCGAAGAATTCTAAGATTGCTTCAGGGTTGGCCGACAAAATTGCTGAACCAACACTTATCGCAACTCCTAAAATCATAACTAGGAGAGAGCAATAATGTCTGTAGCAACCGTAAGTGTGGCTTTAATCCTTGATACTCTTATCGGCAAAGTAGTTCCAGTTGGCACATTTGCAAAAGTAATTGAAGTTCCTGAATCTGCCATATTAACAGTAACAGCACCACCGTTTCCAACATAGATGGCACGAGTAACAGTTGCTAAATCTACTGAATCTGAAGGCACAACCAAAACGGCTTTAGTTATTGGACTAATATCGCTCGTTTGAAATCTTGAAAAGTCATCCGTTGCAGGCATATCGCATTATCTCACAATTTTTTGTCGGAAATCAACTAAATCTCGGTATCAACAAGTTTTTTAAGTATTTAAAACGCAAAACTGTACCAACCAGTGATTATGTACTTGGTTTGAGTTGGCGAGACAATGCCACGGTGGGGGTGTGTCCAAGCGGGCGGGAAGAATATCGTCAAACCTGTTTCTGCTTTTACCCGAAGTTGCTCATCGGGAAACTCTGTTTCGCCACCATCATTAACGTTGTTTAAGAAGGTGCTGAACACCAACATTCGTGAACTGCTTACAATAGCCAAGTTTTCGCAGTGAACAGCAAAATAACCTTCGTTTGGCAAATACTTTTGTATGTTTGCGCCTTCATTTATATTCCAAGCACCAATCAACTTGTCTAGTTGTGGGAACAATTTTTTGTATTCATTTAACACTTCGTACTGTGCGTCAAAATACAATTTTAATTCGGGAGGCAAATCATCGCCTAGTTTTATTCCTAAGTCGGTTGATTTTTTTACAACCTCATTCACACCGTTTGTTGTTCGCCCTTGCACATGAAGTTGCTTGTTGTTTTCAAAATAATTTATTACGCCTTGACAAATACTTTCATCTATAAACCAACCCTTAACGAAACTGTTTAAGTTATTAAACGATGCTGATTTCACAACATGGGCAGTCGTGTTACTGCTTTTTCGCTACCGAAATCTTCTGCAAAAAAAGTATTGAACGACAAACTTATGCGCTCATCATGTTGAATCGGTGGAACACTGTGCCACACATCAGACTTAAAAAGATACAACTTGTTTTGGGTAGCAGGCAACCACCAAGTAGCGGCATTACTTAAATTTGGATTTGTAAAAAAGGGCTGATAATAAACACTGCGTACATCTGTTTTGTGAAAAGTAATTCGGTCATCATCATTTGTCTTAATATAAAACACTCCACTTAAATAACTATTTGGGTGGGTATGAACATGATGAAATTCTCCCGTGTCAGTTTTGTTCAACCAAGATTGCGTGATTCTTAACTTTGTAGTTTCTTCAAAAACTTTTTGCATACAATCGTTTATGCAATCAAGAAAAAAATCGTTTAATTTACTTAATGTTTTCATTTTCAAAACATATTTATTTGCAGATGTTTTATTACCTTCATTTACCACACTGTCATTCACGCATTTTGTGATTGCTTTTGATTCGTGTTTGTTTAACTCTCTTTGCAAATCATAAACTGCGATACTTGTTGGAAATAAATTAAAAGTCTCCACGCTTACTAGTCTAGTTCAATCCACTTTCTAGATTGCTCAAACCACTCATATATTTTGCCATTATTAGGCTTGGGGGTAGGCGGTTGCCAATCAAAGTTGTCGTCTAAAGTCCAAGAACCATATGGTTGTGGTGCTATAAACACATCATTTTCAGCGTCATAAATCCAATCTATGCCAGCAAATTGTTTGCGAATAGAACCACTCCGTGAAGTTCGTTTGCAATACAGCCCTAGATGCCAAGGTAGTTTTTCGTAAAATTCTTCCCACGCTTCAGTAGAGCCGCCAACAACCGTGCCATCTAAATCAGTTTGGGTTACATCTTCATCTACACCTGTAATAACTTTTTCCACAACATTATTATCTTTGTTGATTAACGCATAGTGAGCCATTATGTCCAACTCACATTTCCACTACCAGCAGTCAGCGTTGTCCGTTTGTATCCACCGCTTGCACCTGATTCTGTGCCTGTTAAACCTGCGCCAATCGTAATTGTGCGTGTGTCAGCGTAACGCAAAATAACTACTCCGCTTCCGCCAATAGTATTTGCGTTTGGTCCAGCAGTTCCGCCTGCTCCTACAGTCATAGAATAAGAAGTGCCAGTTATAGCCACTCCTGGACTTTGAACAGAGCCGCCACCGCCAGTTTGACTTACGGAACTGCGAATTCCACCAGCACCGCCACCACCAGAGATTGAACCACCGTTACCGCCTGCGCCAAGATTTGCAGGTGCAGCAGGTGGAGAAGCCCCGTTCGCACCGTTTATTCCACCAATCCCGTAACTTACGCTTGACCCAGTAATGTCGTTTGATAATGCCGCTCCACGAGTCGGACCAGATGCGGCATTACCAGCACCGCCACCGCCACCGCAAGCATAACCATTGTCGTTTCCACCTGGACCTGGAGCCGCACCGCCAGCACGACCTTCGTTTGCAGTTCCAGCACCGCCATTTCCAAGCCCACCACCGTTTTCGGCAGAGCCTCCGCCGCCGCCTGAGCCACCACTTGAACCATTTTGCCCTGAATAGTTTCCGCCTTTGCCACCACCAACTGTATCAACAGTAAAAGTTGCTAAAACTGCTTGAGAAGCAACTCCATTTGAACCACTTGCTGAACCAGCACCACCGCCTGCCGCTACAAGAAAATCAACAGTAATAACTGTGGCAGATGCAGCAGCAGGCTGACCAAAAGTTGATACCGCTTGGCTGGGTCGTGAACGCTGACCGTATCTAGACATTTGCTAAATCCTTATGCCGTGATTCGGTTTACAAAACCTGCGATGTTCACAACATTTGCTGTAGCACAAAACGCTTTAACAATGAGTGCAGTTGCGTTACCCTTAATAACAAGACCTGGAGAAATTAAATACAAACCTGATTCCGCAGGCACAGTAAATTCAATCAAGTCATCAGGCGAAGAAACACCACCCCACTCAATCGTCAATTTACGGGCAGTTGAATCCGAGTTCACCGCATACAACCAAATTTCATCAAAAGTTGTAGCAGTAGCCGACCCTGTATGAATCGTCGTGCCAGCCGTAGCAGTAGCAACGACTTTAATCATTCGCCCGTCTGTGCTACCTGATAATGCTATTTTACTAAATGTTGCCATTGTTGTCCTTTAACTGAATATCTGCGTTGGTAAAACTATTTGGTCGCTCTCACCAGAAACCGTAGTGCCAGCACCAAGAGTAGCAATCCAAACATTTGTTGCCTGCTTTACCAGTGTTGCTGTTTGATATTGACCCATAACCAACGAGGTGGATAATGAGGAAACTGTTACACCTACACCAGCCGTCAAAGTAACTGCGCCTGCACCGAGTTGTATTACTTGGATACGAACACCAACAGCAAACGCTACAGAACTGTTTGGTGGAACGGTAAGAGTGCTTGCGGAAGCGTTTGTCATTGTGATTTGCTTGCCCGCATCAGTCAAAACAAGGGTGTACGAAGTACCAGTTTGAGCATTAACGTCATCCGACCACACGCTGTCTTGCAGTGTGTTCATC
>Ga0181365_1000124_pt1 | contig 15659 bp, 14 predicted proteins | sample Fa13NDMM110DN_FD_130097 | JGI IMG/M metagenome (GOLD analysis project Ga0181365, IMG submission 130097) | Freshwater viral communities from Lake Michigan, USA - Fa13.ND.MM110.D.N | ecosystem: Environmental > Aquatic > Freshwater > Lake | place: USA: Michigan | collected 2013-09-24
GAAATTGGGGAAAAGTATGGACATCTAACAGCTCTAAGCCTGATTCGAGACGAAAATAAATCAAGACTACATTATCTATGCATATGTACATGTGGTAAAGAGGTAGTTAGGACAGAAGAAGCACTTCGAACCACAAAACATGGATGCGGCTGCTTTGAAACAAACAAAAGAATGATCAGAGAAGAAACCATCAAATGCAATCGCTGCCAAATAGAAAAAGATCTATCAGAGTATACTATTGGTAAACACAAGAGGACATACAAGAATGGTTCAACCAGAGAAGTTCCATATCATAAAAAGCTATGTAAATCGTGCGTAATTACAACCCTAAAAGAAAAGATAGATTCTAAGGTTGAATATAAATATCTAACTATCAAATCTGGCTGTATTACAAGAAGAATCTCTCTTGAGATGACTCTCGAAGAGTTCAAAAACTACTGGGACATGCCATGCCATTACTGCAACGGACCAAGAAGAACACATGGACTTGACAGAAAAGACTCAAAGGGTCCGTATAGTATTGAAAATTGTGTACCTTGCTGCTCTGACTGTAACTACATGAAGAATACAATGAGTTACGAAAAATTCATAGATAAACTCAGGAATATCGCAAATAATTTGCTGATTGATTAGGACCCTATATGGCCGACATGTTTAACAACTGCCACGAATGTGGCAAGAATTGTATTGAGACAGCCTTTTGCTCGGAAGGTGCTTCGTTTGACAACAGCCAAACTGGTGGCATTTCAGTACCGAGAAACCTAAAGGTCAAAGTCATCGCCAATCCAGAGTTCTGGGGCTTCGGTGGTGTGCTAATCTCTGGGTGGGCCAGATACGAGAATGGTCACTTCGATTATTTCGATGGATTTCAAGAATCGCACCTAGCCGAAAAAACATGTGGGGCAATAACAACTGGCCCATACAGAAATGAACAGAGGCCAGATGTTTTGTACAGAACAGTATTTGATCCAGATGGAATGAAGTATTATGGAAGCGATGGAACAATTGATGAGATAGAGAGGGGCGGAGCAGAAGTTTATCTGGTCGATAGAATGGCTGGTCTAGTTGAGGCTGTTTCAGCGGACAACCCATCATGTGATACTACAAAGCCAACCCAAGTATTCAAGAAATTCCCAGAGAATTATGGATTTGGCAATAAGATAAACTTCAAAGAGTCTGTCTATAAAAATGCCACTGGGGCATGGCGTATGACATCTCTTGAGTCGTGCTACCCATCTGGGGCAGTATCTAGCTCCGGAATGCAAAGTCAATACTACGTAAAAGAATGTGACGACACATATAAAGAGCATTTCATACCAGATGATCATTTTGGCTCCGAGTACGATCCATTCTCTATAAGGGTAAGCGGAGATCGTGGCTGTCTTCCGGACGGGGCTATGGCTGGGCGGTATGCCGGTCTAGTTAAGCCTACCGGATCTATCATCAGAGATACTGGCGTATCTTATCTAGCGGCTGCTACCATCAGCTATAACGGGGCACCCGCCTCTGGCCTAAAAGAGGGCATGGTACTTTCTTTTACTGATGTCGGCTCCTATAGTAAATCGTATCACATTCACTCCGTATCCCACTCCGGAGCTTATACTCGCGTAGAGCTGCTGGGGACATGGAGCACGACGAATGACTCAGTAAATGGAAGCGGCTCTTGGGTCGCCCATAATACATATGATTCAAACACATGCTGTGGAGGATCGGCCTACGGAATAGATAATGATCTAAAGCAATTCTCTAATGTCGTTCAGTATCACTCAGACTTTGGTAAGATATTTAACAACAACAAGAACAAGATTCAATCTAATAGATTTCCAGAGAATAGATATACGTACAAAGCAGATCCAGTAGTCCCAATTTCTTCTGGATATCGTAAAGATTATTCCTATCCTTCGGTTTCCGATAGTGGAACAGTAGAGATGTCTAGTGGAGTCCCTGTCTTTGATAGGACTCTGCCATATTATGGACCATTTTTTGAAGTGGACCTATTCGACTCTCAGACTAGACATGAAGTCTCGTACAATACTACAACTGGCAGGAATGGCACTTGTTATTCTAAAAAAGCGACCTTGGATATATTCCCAGACTGTGTAACTCAATACGTTGAGTACGAGGAGTGTACTACCTTAACAGACTTATATCTCACTAATAGGCTACAAAGACTGGCTTTTGTCTATCGCGGCTGCGACTTTGCTGATGATTGTTCTTTTGATGGATCTGGTAGGCCAATAGCTGGATGGAGTGGCGGAACTCCGACGAGCATAGAGGATCTAAAGAGAGGACTGGCTGGTCAAGAATTGTATATGTACTTGAATCTTAGTACAGCTTGGGGTGGGGTGATAAAGAGATGCGCATGCGATTGCAGTGAAGAGCCGCCAGACGGGGAACTCCCACCAACAATGGTTCAAGTAATGTCTCCGGTGTCATTCCCGTGCCTGATAGCATTTGATCTACACCCTGAAACATATGGGTGCAACGATGTTAGATACCAAATAACTAAATATAAACAGTACCTTGGGTACACTTTTGCTCATGACTTTTGTGACGCTTTCCCTGAAGTGCCGGAAGCGTGTAACGTTAGACAGCCATATACAACGTATGGATTTATGAGAAATCTATGTGGGAAGGAAAATAGAGACAGAAAAGATGTAATTACTTCGGCCTTTGCTAATTTACATCAAGTCGGTGAATACAGAAATTCTACACCTTCTGTAGATGTGGATGCTCCTATGTATTGGGAGTTTCAAAATTACGGACCAGAGCCTCCAGTTTTTGCTTCTGGCGATTGGAATGGAGCCACTGCTGAAGATGGGAGATTTTATGGTTCTGGTCTATATCCATATTGGGGATTATCTGATCAAAACGGAGCATTGGTAAGCCCATATTTTGTGGCCAAGAGTGGAGAATTTCGTTGTTGTGTTGGTGATCCTCCGACCAACTATGTTGATTTTGGTGGATCTGGAACATTTTATAATGGATGGCCAACTAACCATGTTCCATTTTTGATAGAAATCGATCATGATGATATGTGTGCCGGATGTGGCACCGTAACAATGGAAAATACTGACCTAATGCTGACCCTTGAGGGTATGGACACAAAATACCTACACAACTTAGACTATAGCGATTCTAAAGGTGGTAAATATGGCTACAATAATTGCCAATACAAAGGGACCGTATTAAATCCAACTTATAATTGTGCTAGCGGATACAGTCCGTCGTATTGCTCATCTGGAGACTCATTCGCGGCACGGTATGGGCAACCATATACTGGGAATACATGCGCATGCATAAACGGAATAGAAATACCAATGCTGGCGAAGACTATTGCTGGCAGCAATCTAGTAATTGGCTGGCAATCTGGCGGGGTAAATAATTCATTCGTTCAGATATCTGGATGCAATGATATGGCATCTAACTATCTGATCGACGATTATTTTCCAGCGGCTCCGGCTGGATTATTGGTGTATGGGTCCTTTACTCTAGCCTGTGCTGAGAATATCCCATATATCACAGAACCATCTTTTCCATTTGCTTTTTATCTTGGGGACTCAGTATCGAATCTATGGTCATGCTCTGACGGTAGTTGTACAGAATCATATCCGGCCCAAGATGGCAATCTGACTTTGCGAGCTAAATTTTACATAGTCTCTCAACCATTGCGTGCCCAGTTTGAAGCTCTCACCGAGCAAGAGCTTCAGGGCTATGGTGGCTTTAATCCATCAGACATTTTATGGGATGGTATCAAGGTAGGCCCACCAATTAATTATTTGGAGTCCGCTAATATTACACTATGCGACGGTGAGAAAGTATTCCTTTATGGGTGCGGACTTAATGGAACATTCTATGGATGTGCAGGTGGAGAATGCGGTGGTCCGCTAGATGTATGCGTTAGTTGTTCTGGTCAGGGGGTAGTGTGTGACAGTTGTGGAGATGTATCCTCTGTAGATGGTCTTGCCACTAGGAGAGTTCCAGCCAATTATGAACTCAATAACTGCAAGTGTTCATGTTCTACTCCAACACTGATGAGGGAGTATGTAGTTACTCCAACCGGACTAGCCCTAGTCGTTAGTTATGAGCCATATGGATGCGTAGGCGAAGGTTACTGGGTATCAATAAGTGGAGAGAATAGAGTCACAGAACCATTCTTGATCAACCCGGCTCCGCCAAATGTCCACATAGGGCTTGGGCCATACACAAACGACGCAATTAGCTACTGCTCATATCATACGGGTCCTAATGCAGAAGTAGATAATATCTATTACAAATTCACCGAGCCATCAAAGTCATCAGCATTAGATTGTTATCAACTTAAACCAAATACGTGTGAGACTGGCGTATGCGTTGATCGAAGAGCCCGATCTTCCGTCTGTGGAGATCCGGTCCCGTTCAGTGGAGTACCATCGAGTGGACTGACAGTAAATAGGAGGTCTTGCTTCCCAGAAGTGATGATAGTAAATAAAATCGAGTGCCTACCTACAGGATATGCATTGCATGTTTCGCGAGAATATCATTCTCACGATAGAACGTGGAAAGATAAAGTACTAGTAGAAGGGTCAAGTCCTCCTGAGTATACGTGCGTAGCTAGATATGGGGCCTACAATGATGGAGTTACATGCACGCCAATACCATACGCTGTACCTACAGATTCGGTAACCCCAGCATATGGCGGATTATGTGATGTGCATCCGGCTTCGGGCCAATTCTCCAATCAAGATTTCCAATATGACACTCTATGGAACTACTATAATTTATATTATGGGGATGGAATACCATCTGCTAACTATAAAGCCTCTGTGAGCCCAACTGGCTGCAACGTCCTGATCCCTATCGTCTCAACAGGAATTATATTTGGCAGTGGAGAACCAAACAAAAGACATAGCTGTATACAGGACATAGCGATATGTGGTGGTGACTTCTTCTGCAATAAGATGTTCTTCCCTCGAAGAAGTTATGCGGCTGGCACAAAGGTTACAGCATTTGGAGCGATGTCTATCTGCACTCCAAATGCTCGGCACACAACACCAAGCTGGTATCGTGGGTATGAAAGTTTTGATCAACTTCCCGATCTTATTCATGAATCATTATTGGGTAAACTTATTGACCCATGTAATAGTGACACGAACACTACAACAATGTACGATATGGGGATAGATGATACGATCATATACGTAGATGACTATTTGCCTCTTGTTGGTATTTCTACCCCTAGCTTCAGAAGCACCATAGATATCAAGTCATGTGTTATACCAAAGAGCGGAGAGAATTGTAATGTGACTCTCCCAATGGCACACACTGATACTACTCTCGGTATAGGATTTAATGGGCCATCTACACTATCGCAAGATGGAGTTGACTCCATGGGGTACTTTACTAGTGCGGAAGCCTCAGGAAGCAATAACTGCTTGTTCAATAAATTCAAGATCTTTGTGGATGTAGAGTGCTGCCAAGACAGAGTCAGAAGAGTCAATAGCACCCTAGATAGCCCCACAATGCTTAATTATGTGTTCACGAATGTGAATGCTGCTGTCTGTAATGGACTAGTGACGGCTCCAGCATGCGGATGTGGGGCATCTCAGTGCGGAGATATGTTCGCCGATCCGGGAGTATGCACTCCAGTAAAGCTGGTAACTTCGGTTTATGCAAAAGGCGACTGTAGTGGAGTCACTTACGCTCTTGGGATGCCAACTTATTTAGATGGCCGATCTATCATAGACTATAACGGAACCTCTGTTGTAGCATCAGATGTTTCCCAAGGGAGATTAACTTGTGCCTCCACGCCATACGGACTAGAATTGTATGAGTCTGATTGCATTGATGGAGTATTTCAGATGGAGCTATATTATATCAGAACTTGGAGATGCGAAGACCTTGTTTATGGGAACCTAGGATCTGCTAAACAGCTAGATTGTTGCGACATCACTGGCTATAATAGATGTAACGTAATCGCTTCAGGGGTAAAATTTGGAGTAGATGACACTTGTGTCTTCGCAGAGTATAGTATAAGCTCAGAAAGTGTTCTCGATCCTACGGCGAACTGGGCCACGAAATGTGACTGTACCTTTCACCCCGGAGAAGAAATGGCGTGCCCTGATGGATCTATGATCAAGGCAACTATTACTGAGATGGTGCCACCCACAGGCTATTAAATAAAGAATGAGGAAAATATGACAGAAGATAAGCCCAAGACACCGTGTGAGTGCCCTTTGGCGGGCCACTGCTCGCGTCACAATGTAGATAAAACTCCACACTGGCACAAGTTGTGTCAAAGCCATCCGGGTTACTTTAATGCATGGGAGAAATGCATGGGGCCGGGACAGGATCAATCACAATGCGGTAAAAAAGAAGTGGCTCAGGGGCCTCATCCTGTCGCCCCACAGGGCTCTCCGTCTCAGCAGCCACAGCAGATGCCGAGCCTGTTTACTCAGGCCGCTAACTTAGCCAAATCGGCCACTAAACACGCTCTTAGTGGAGGGATGAACGTATCTCCAGAAGAGAAGCAGGCAAGGTTGGACATATGCTATGGGTGCGATAGGTTTGTTAAGGAGACCGTCAGATGCTCGGCCTGTGGATGCCACCTCAATACTAAGACGGAATGGAAGACTTCCTCGTGCCCAATCGGCAGATGGTGATTGCAGAAGCTATAGTCTGATCCATATCGTAGTACATGAATTCCGCCAATCTACCACCGAAGATGAACTTGCTGCCAATCATAGACCTGTATTGGGCTAGCAATTTTAAATTCTTCTCGTCTCGGATCGGATAGGCAGGATTCCCACAAGAATCAGAGGTCTCTCTGCTGACAATAGTAGAACGGGTCTGCACTCCTGTGAAATGCTTGTATTCCACCGATCGCGTATAAGGAGTACTATCGTTGTAGTTGATAGCCGCAACTCCTTGGTAGTCTTTGGTCTGGTATTCAGTAAAGTCAAATGAGAGGCTTCTCCATTCTAGTTTACCGAGAGAATAGTCGAAGAACTTATCTATTGGCCCAGTATAAACCACTCTATGGGCGAGCCTATCTAGATTCTTCCGTCCCGCTAAATATTCGATACCAAGACGGACCTCTATTCCTGCTAGGACATTCTGAATCATACTGGTATAGCCATTGATCGGTACTCCCTCATATTTGGCAGAGAAGTATCGATCGTTGAAGGTGTACCTGAACGGTATTCTCTTGATGATTGAGGAAGGCAATAGCTCTGGATCTCTGCCCCATTGCTTGAGGGTATAGTGATACACGAACTTGTCATATATCTCTTTACCGAAATTGCTTAAGACCCACCCTTTGATATTCTGATTGTCTCCGGGGATCTTGAGAGAATTCACCTTCTCTACTGCCTCTTCTGGAGTCGTTACGCCCCACAGTTGATGCATGGTGAGCAGGTTGATAGGGAATGAGTAGATCTTCCCGTTATACATCGATTTTGGACGATATGTGAATGTGTTGAACTCACAGAAGCTATTGACAAACTTCCAGACCATATCGCTATTGGTATGAAAGATATGAGGCCCATATTTGTGGACCTCAATGCCCGACCTATTGTGAGAGAAGCAGTTCCCACCAATATGATCTCTCTCATCTATCACGAGGCATGATTTTCCAGAGTCTGTCATTATCCTAGCAAAAGTGGCCCCGAATAAGCCAGCCCCCACTATGAGATAATCATACATATCTGTGCTTTTCTCTGTTGAGAACTTTTTGCTCTGAATACCATCCCTGTTGAGTTTTTTCGTTCTCTATGATCGTATAATTTTGGCCAATAGTCCAAAGACATGTAAGTTGTTCGCAGAAAAAACCAATAATTCTGTCATTGGTGGATTTCAACGTAGAACAATCCCACCTATTATCTTCGCAATAATCATATATAAACTCTAGATGAGGTCTTAAAAAGTTGCATAGGTTTTCATAGATAGATCTATGACATATGATTTGGTTAGATAAAATTCCCCTTTTGTCGATTTGCCCTTGTGATATCTGCGAAAGATAGGAAAGTATCCTGTCCATATCTTTGTATCTAAGGATATTGGACAGGGTACGTATGGCATCAAAGTCATAAGTATTCGCACAAAGGATTATGTCGTCTCTGCCAGAGTTAATCAAAGCATGTGCAGATGGCCACTTATGGAATTCATCTATCTTATTCTTGCCAGAATACTTATAATTCCAAGAAGCGGTTACAACTCCTACATACTCGTATGAATCATCAAATAGGGTTGGACACAAAAAGGCTCTGGCTTCTGCCGATTCATTTCTTTGAAACTTAGAACTATTACCCAAGTCTAAATCCTGCAAGAATATACGATTGAGATAATTTCTTTCTTTGATGTCTACAAATTGTTGTTCACAATGACCCAAGACGGCTATGCTGACCCTAGACGTATCCAGATCATCACATTTGTACTCCTCAAAATACTCTAGCTCTAATTTCGAATACTTGAAGTGTAGGTTGTCATAATACTCACGATATTGCCAGTCAGATCTACATAGACGTATTTCTTTTGCGGTCTTCTCTCGCTGATGTCTATCGCAGAACCCCGCGAGGTAACAACTACACGGATCGATCATATTTCTGGATTTCCTTAATGGCTTGAATACCGTCTACCATGGCTTCTAGATACTCCCTCTGGAGCGACATGAAGTGTAAATGGACTCCGTCGAACTGTCTTAGGATTGGCTTTTCCCAATTCATACTATTGAAGGTGACCTCATCTATGTCTTGTTCAACCAAGTCAGATATAAGTGGAGATCCATTTTCACATTTGAATATAATTCTGTAATACTTCATATTTCCCCCTAAAAGAAAAGCCCCCAAAAGAGGGGGCTCGGTTTTGAATGTTGACCTTATCTTTTACTGATTCAGATAAGGCTGCAACTGATCGATACAGAACTCATCTGCAATCGCATCCACACCCTCTGGAAGAGCCGACAGCACAAAGTTTGGCGTGTAGTACTTTACAGCCCCCTTCTTCTGTTGCTCGCCGCGTGAGGCCGATACAACACCCTCATAAACCTTGAAGATATTGCCAGAGGCTTCTACGAAAGCTGTCCAATCTCGCAGGCACGCACCTGATAGCTGGATGTCCACTGGGGTCCAAACCTCATCAATCTTGGCCATCGCCATGATATTGGTGACGAACTTGCCACCGGCTGCTACCACATCATTCTTGATGTCAGCATACGGACCCTCAGCCAAAACTACCTGTCCTGCTCTCACAGTAAAAGGAAGCTTGGTGGTCTTGACCATGTTGGAGCGAATACGACAGTTGTTCGCATCACTCCATCCGCCGATTGACGATCGAACATCCATAACCACAAATTCGAGGTTGTCGAACCTCACATTCTTTTCACCATCCCAATAGGCCCAAATTCCTTCAGCACCACCGAATTCGATGTAGTACTTGATAGGGGATTTGATCTTGTTTGATGTCGGAATATCTGTTCTGCTCATAGCTTCGCTTTCTAAAAATTCATAGGGAAGGGCGAAAGCCCTATCGCCACTCAGTGTAGACTTTGATTGGTTCGCCAATCAGAGTCTTGTCATTTGTAAACTCTGTCAATTTCTTGATCATCTTTGCTGCTGTATCTCTCGTCACGTCGTAAATGCTGCGATATTGCTTCTCCCCAGAGTTAATGAAAGCGAACACACTGATATCAAGCTTCTTACACTTGCTGTCAATGAAACTAACTTGCTCATTTGAAATCTTCTCAACGGTTTCCTCGGCCACAATTTTGGCCACATCTAGCTTACAAATTTCTTCTGCAGAACACTTTCTGAGCTTGAGTGCTTTTCTCAGAGCACGTCCTTCTGCTCTGGTTGAAGCAGTAGCGACGGCATAAGCTGTGAACATCGCGTCTGTGTTCCCGTGCCACACGTCGGCAACTTCAGAATATTTTCTGGTTTTTCCTGTTCCGCCCCAATCGAATACTACAGAGTATACCACAGTAGCTCGCGTTGGTCCATTTCCTTCTGAAGGGAAAACTTTAGTTGGGCCACTTTCGATGATTGGTCCCAACAGTAGCTCGGCCACCCTACGTAACCCAGCAGCATTCGGATGCCCGTCCATGAGTTCAGATGGTCCGAATTGTGACATTACGTAGGAGTCCCATTCATGGGACAGGTAGTCTGGCGTTTCTTTGATCTCGTCTGTCATATTTTCCTTTTCCTTTTGGTTGGTCCTGACCTATTATAGCCGTCTTGTCACCCCATCTTTGATTTCTATTTCAATCAATCTCTTTCCGACAGGGGGAAAGGCTTCCTCAATTTTCCTCAACTCCAATAGAATTAGTTCATAAACATCCTTCATTCTTTTTACTGACATGCTCTTGTCTCTTTGGATTACTCTGATGAGAACATACCCATTGTTGATCAACAACCCTTGCTTGACAGTATCAGCAGATTGTTGCTTTTTTAAGCGATCTTCGCCCCAAACCGCGATAAAATGGGATGGGCCATCAATTTCGATAGCAGTCTTAAGGTCAGGTACGAACATGTCAACTTCCAAAGCCCGGCTCTGAATCAGATTCCTAGCGTGGACAATGACACCATAACCTTCCTCTTCAAGGGCGGCAGACACATAGCGTTCTGTCTTGGACCCAATCTCGGCAGACTCTCGAATAGCGGCATAAGCAGCCGAGCGAAGCTCATACTTTGCCGATTCTGTCATGTTATCCCACTGCTGCTTCTTTGCATCACGAAATTTCTGCTTTTCTTCTTCGGGCAGATCAATCCAAGCTTGAGACCTCTTTGCCGAAATCGTGTTGATGGTTTCTTTGGAGAGTTTCTTTCCTTTGGTGGGATGCTTGGCCTGCCCATTCGCAATAGCCACACTCTGTGCCTCCGCATATGATCGAATGGGAACCCCAAGAAACTTCAAGGCTCGTCTTACCTTGGTCTCATTGGTCCCAAGCTCTTGAGCGATCATTGGCACTGATTTCTTTTCATCCAGATAGGCGATTCGGAGCCTAACAGCATTCACGATAGCGTATTGCATATAATCCCTAGGTCAAACGGTAAAACAATAGAGCCCAGATTGAAGATATTCCTGATGATTTTTTGATGCTCTTCAGATCTGGTGATGAGGACAAGTCCAGACAGACACTTGTGCATCTCGTTGAAGTCATATGGCTTCATAAGGAAGCCTAGATCCATAATATAATAAGCCTTGGTGGCATTTATTGGGACTTTTTTCAGGATATCGGCAGTGCTGGGGCAAGTCGCCATCAAGATCCACCCATAGGCATGGTTGATCTCTGTGATGTTCATAATGGCAAAATCGGCATACTTAACCTGAGCACTTAAATTGGCATAGAACAGGCAATATTCGCCCATCTCTTTTACCGATTTGTTCAGTTGGTCAAATGCTAGTACGGATCTCTCTGAGAAATTCGTGTCTGGGACAATTACACCAAACATGTCTTCTCCTTTTTGATCTTCTTGGCGACAGCAGGAAAGCCCATCTTATCCAAGATCGTAGCGAGCCTGTCAAAATTTGTGTTAGAACCGAGCACCACCTTTTTGGGCATAGAGTATTTAAACCTCTTGCCATTGATGCCCTTGATTGCCTCTGAGATGAACTCATCTTTTGTCGTGAACTTCAATGGATTCCCATCTGACGCAACGATATCGAGTTCTCTGTAGCCAATATCATCTGCCGGAATCGGGCTCACTTTAGCATTCCTGTAAACTCCCCAGCATTCATCCATCGGGATAGACCCAGAATAGCACGGGAGCATAGATGGAGAAGCATAAAAGTTTCTGACATTGTATCCAAGGCGATAAAGGTCCAACATCGCCCCACCCATGTCTGAAATTGGCCCAACATAAGAGATTTCAGATTCATATTTGGGCTCTATCTTTGACTCTCTGTATGAAAGCAAATTAATGAATGGTTGAATCTTACTCAGTAACTTAAGATCAAACCCATCTGGGAATGCCTCAATCTCATCAGTAAAGACAAGGTCGGCATCAAAACTCTCAAACGCAGCTACTTCGTGCGTCTGCATTTGGCCGACTTCCATGATCTTCTGAAGGGGAGCCATCAATGACTGGATTCTGAAATCGTTTCGTTTACTAATCACTAAGCTCTTCATAGTTCCTCGATATCTCTATGGTTTTTACATCCTTATCCACGATTGCGAATTTGATCTTCTTCGCGAGCATGTTGAGGAACTCAAAGGTGGTCTTATTGTTTCTGAATGAGTTAATCTCAGCTTTAACTATGGGGAAATCTCTTTTACTGATGAACGCCACTTGTGCCCATTTGTTTGGCAACCCATAGGATAGATTCATCAGGAACCCATTCTGCTGGGTGGCTCCTACACCTTTTTTGTCCGACTGCCCCTTGTCGAGCATTATGCTTGTTTTTGTTCTGTTGCATGCGATGGCTGGCTTGTTGAAAATCATGTCGCCATGAATGATGTAGGTAGAATCTGTACGGCACGCATTGATGGCCAATCTCAGACTCTCGGTTTGGCTAGTCAGCTTATAACTGTAGTTCAATAGGAGTCTGATATCGTAGCCGCGTTTCTCCACATGTTTGACAATCTTCTCGTGCCCTACGCCAGTGACCATCAAGATATCGGCAGATTTATCATAAGATAAGATCGTCTTTATTTGGTGATCTATTACGGCGAATCCATCATAGATCAGAAGGGGTTTTGCTCCCTTTGTCATCATTGATCGACCACATCCAGCAGAAAGCAGTATGTATGTACTCATGCAATAATCTTGAAGATTGGTTTTGGTATGTATGAGATTACATCAACTTTGGCTATCTCCTCAAGCGGGTTCTTGGTATCACACTCTTTCAAGAGGGAAACCTTGTAGACAATACCCGGATATGTAGTTCTCAAAGATGGGAATTGGCTATGCAGTGAATAATTTCCATATTGATCGTAATAGTCGCCATAATATGCTCCATCGTCCTTTAAGTATGGACGAATATCTGTATCTAGACCGCCATATGAAAGATCTATAGCGTAGTCCCCATCAAGTTCAGAGTAGTCTTTTATCACGACTACTTCGTCAACAAACTCTCTTGATTTGGCCGATTTATCAGGAAATGTATAGCCGATAATTTTCATCAATTTCTTTCCAATCCAGAGTTGCGTTAGGAATTTCGGCCAATGCTTCCCTTATATTGCCGAGATGCCCATGAAACAACTTGTAGGCTATCGCCATGTATGATTCTAGGCCAGTTGTTGCCACATGAGTCCTCATATTATAGTTGACTGCGTGGTTCATCGCAGCCAAAGTATTAGAATCAAGCGATTGTCCAGATGGAACAAAGAAGATCCATCCATTTTTGCATCTCTTGAAGGCTTCATCGTAGATGGACCCATCATATGAGGAATTCACCATGTACACACAAGAGAATCTCTTCGGCTCGACGAAGCTGATTCCAATCTTGTGTATCTCTGAAGGGTTTTCGGTAGTGTGGCAGATGATGACATTGGGAGGCTTGGGAGTTTTTAGACTCACAATGCTCTTCAGGGTAGACTCTAGATCATCATTCTCGTTGTGAATGACGACTATCGTGCTCCGGATGAAGGTTGCGGCATAAATATCACCAGTCCAGTCCCATTCTGGTCTGCGATAAACGCACACCTTGTTGATCTGCTTATAGGTTTTGCCGTCATCGTGGAATCTGGTTATAGTAGCTCCTGAATCTTCGAATCTATCAAGGATTCCTAGCTCACATCCAGTCTGCACATTGCCATGCATTATTTTGAAGGCACAATCTTTACACGCAGTACTGATCATAGAAGCCAATCCTCATTTTGGAGTTTATTGATGCCAACTCTGGCTTTCTCCCAGAAGTTGAAAATTTCAGCCTTGCCACGGAATATTTTTAATACATGCTCTTTGCCGAATGGCTGATGATTGACCCGATCAAAATATGAATTCTCAGAGAAGAAGAATCCGCACGGGTTCGGCTTGCATGTCTGAAAGTTTAAATCCCTAAGAATACAATTGGCCTCATATGAATTCAGCAGGCCAGCATAAGGAACATATGTCTTGATGGCCCAATCGAGAAAAGCCTTATTGTTCGAGAACTTTGGGATGGCGTCATCTTGTGGCAGGTTGATTTGCCGAAGTGGTTTATCCCAAGTTGCCTTTGGGGACTGATCCAGAGAGATCATCCACTTTTTGACAACTTCGTCCCAGTTGAAATTGGCCTCATAGGCGGAACGGGCTTTTCTGCCAGCCTCTAGTCTGTCTTCGCCAGATAGACCAAAGAACATCTTCCAGTAAGAAACAATCTCGTCAATGTCTGGAATTGCACGATAGCAACCGGTCTCCAATTCTAGGACCTTTGTCTTTACTGGAATTGGGTATCCGTTTAGTTTTCTTACTATCGACTCCATAGCGGAATAGTCGGTAGACATGATAGGAACAGCACAGGCTGCTGCCTCCATTTGGCTGATGCCCATGCCCTCGCTATTTGCACACTGGATATACAAATCAAACAAATTAAAGATTTTGGCCAGCTCTTCTGTAGTTGCACCATTACTAACGCTACACGGTTTAGCCGCATACTTTTTACAGCTTCTGCATTGCTTTACTGTATCACTGAATTTGCCTATTGTGAGAGAGCTGCACTCCTCACATGAATAAGTAAATAGGACTCTTGACGAAATCCCATACTTCATCATCAATTGCGGGAGATCCCATCCGTTGTCTGGATACGATGTATGGCAGTATAAGTAAGTATCCTTGTCCCCAGTAAAAGAAAGGTACTTGGAGAAAGCTTCCAGTAGGTCTGGGAAAAGCTTCCTTCGCTGATTTCGCATCACTGTGCCAATGATCTTCCAGTCCGGATCAAGGCCCATAGCGAGCCTGTGAGCGGCCTTGTTGGGTACTGGCTGGAATTCATCAGCCGCAGACATGGTGACGCTGCCAATGAGGTTTACAGAGTCGCCAGCTTGTTCTCTGATTACTCCCTCTGCCCATTCTGACAGAGTGTAAAAATAGTCGGCATCGGCAAATTGGTTGATCCATTCTGGGCTCTGCGGGGATGAGTCTACCGTACTGGCCCATGCCCATGAGAAGAATGGCCTGTATGGGGAATGTTTCACCCAAGAGTCCATCCAAGGGTCTTTCTGCATGATAACAATGTCTGGCTTAAAATCTAAGCAAATTCGCTCAAATCTCCATGTCCCAAATTGGTTGGACGGGTTGGACCCGTACATCTTCTTCATGTCATCAGAGTCTGACCTACTGGGAGCAATTGGGTAGTTCTTCCATGGGATCGTCTTGCGACGTTCATCGTCCGCTGCCCCATAGCAGGAGATTTCGGCCACTTCATACTTGCCAGTGGCGATAAGTCGCTTGATAAGCTCGCGACCATACGAGGCGTATCCAGTATTGAGATATGATGCTTCTGACCCAACCAAGACTCTCTTAACCAATTGACTCTCCTATTTTCTCTAGTCTGACTTGTACTTCTTGCATAGTCAACATTAGTCTTCTGGCCACATCTCTTTTACTGAGGCCATTCACAAGCATCCTGACCATCTCGGTATCCTCTGCCCCCATGTCTGGAAGGCTCTCCCAAAGCTGTTCTATTTTCTTACAGCTTGTATCTTTGGGAAGCGGCACATTGGAGAATACTTTATTATGCTTTTTTATGAACTTGACCATGTC
>Ga0181365_1000125_pt1 | contig 15600 bp, 23 predicted proteins | sample Fa13NDMM110DN_FD_130097 | JGI IMG/M metagenome (GOLD analysis project Ga0181365, IMG submission 130097) | Freshwater viral communities from Lake Michigan, USA - Fa13.ND.MM110.D.N | ecosystem: Environmental > Aquatic > Freshwater > Lake | place: USA: Michigan | collected 2013-09-24
CATTGTTTGTGTTTAACTATCCACCGCCACGCCTGCCGGTGGAAACAGAAGACAATAGCCCTTGCGGGCCATCGTCTTAGTCACCCTACAGGCTAGAACCCTGCCAGCATTAGGTCCCTGATGGTCTTCTGCTTGCGTGTCATGTACTGGTCGTGATCACCATCACCCTTAGTGACATGGTGAGCGATAACCTCACAGGTGGCTGCGTTGACAGCCTCTGGTGTGGTGACGATATTGCCGGGGTATGATGAGCCTACGAGGAGTGCCATGGTCAAGGTCCTTGAGAGTAGTTGAGAAGTAGTATTAACTGCCACCCGCCGCACCGGGTTGGGTGGAGCGGGGAGGGAGGGCCCCGTCACCCTCCCATAGGGTAGGCTGCATAGTCACCCTTATAGGGTGACCTACTGCTCAGCCTTACGTGCAGCCTCCTGAGCTGCCTTGTGGGCGGCTATGGGCTGGACATTAGGGGGTAGCGGCACTGGTACGTAGGTGGGGCGTGGTGCCTTACCAGTAAGCATACCACGTTGAATAGCCTTAAGGGAATAGAACTTGATGTACTGCATGGGGTGTATCCTAAAGAGAGTAAGGGTGGGACATACCCACCCTATGGGGCAACAACTCAGCCAACCCATTGGGGCATGCTCTTAACTACCTTACACGTTGCTTTACTCAGCACCACCGGGTATGTCTGTGCCCTGTGCATGTAGGCGACAGCCTTAGTCACCGCTACGGTAGCATTGACAGCCTCTACAGTGTGGGTAAGACAGAAGCCTTCAGTACATATCATCTTAACTTCGTAGTACTTCATCAGAGAACTCCATTAGGGGTGGGGCTTTCGCCCCCTTAGGGAAAAGGTCAGATAGTCTTAGGCCTCAATACTATCCCACCCTACGGGCGAGGCCTTAGCTGCCCGCATCTTCTCAGCGATAGCCACTAGTTGTTTGTCGGCCTCACTCCTTAGGTGCATTGGCATCTCCCACTTAGGGGGGGCATAGTTAGTACTATGCCATGCACAGAATTCATCAGTAGTAGGGTTGCCGCCACGGACAAGGGCAGACATCGTTGCATCGAAGTCGAAGCCAGACTTTTCTTTGATTTCGCAGAATTCGATCATTAGATCAGACAATCGGCCCATTTTAAATCTCCTCAGGGGGGGTGAATGATAGGGGGATTTTAGAGGATTCCCCCGAACCTGTCAAGCCTAGTAATTCCCTTTATCGCACCAATCCTGATCCAGATATTCGGGAGCTGGATCATAGACCGCTTTGGCGGTCTCAACCACGTCTGCGATCCAATTTTCCATTTTGGCATCTTCTTCATTCAGAATGGCCAACAATTCGTTGGTGTCGTTCAATTCAACGCTTGTAACTCTGTCATCGTATCGCATTGTAGTATCTTTCGTGATGAGTGAAACACTTGTGAGACAGTATACTATCGTCATTTCATTTTGTTTTCAAGAAGTTTTCGCCTGTTATTTGTGAAACTCCATGACTTTTTGCTTTGCGAATCAAATAGTTCATATCCTTCGATGTGAACACAACATTGCCACGCTTGGCGATATGGTAGCAAGCTGAAGTTCCAAGAAGACGTGAACTGAATGTGAAGCCGTTGATTTCCATAACTGTTGTCCTTAGAGTGTTTTGAATTGACACGAGGATGATACCATACTTATCGGCCATGCGTCAATGCTGCCTTGAATGATTGTGGAAAGAAAAAAAGTTTTTATTCTGTAGTGAATTAGTCATGATGCGTTGACACGCTGCCGATAATTGTTATACTACCTCTGTCACTTCTTTTCTCTGTCAGGATCAAAACCATGGAAATCAACGGCTTCACATTCTCTTCTCGTCTTCTTGGCACTTCAGCTTGTTATCACGTCGCCCAGAAAGGTGACATAGTGTACACCTCCAAGGAAATCAGCTACCTGATCCGTAAGGTCAAGGCTATGACCGCCGGTAGTGTCAGCAAGTAGGTAGGCCTAGGGGCCGGGGGTTTTATCTCCTTAGGGGGTGGGGGTTACCCACCCCTACGGAAACGCAGGGGCATCTAGACAAGTAATGCCCCCTCCACCCTAAATGTCCACGGGTCCCAGATTCCCACCGTTCTCGCCCGCTATGTCCACGGGTCCCCGAGGCTTTAGCCTCTTAGCCTCTTAGCCTCAGCCTAGCCGCAGCCAGCTCTTTCTGCTCAGCATATATATCCTTCGGGGGATCGTTCGCGAGTGAAGCTTGAATTTCCTCCATGCTAAAGCCGATCAGGCTCATCCACTCTACGCGAAACTGTTCAGGCGTTTTCACAACGCCCAGCCTCTGGCGTTTCTTTCTCAGTGCGGACCTGCTCAAGCAGGTCCCGAACATATTATTGAATTCGGCGGTAAGTTCTGAGTCTGAACCAACGAAGCTGCGGATGAAATCCGCCTGCTGAGTTATGTACATGGCTCCTCCAAGGCGAGGATCGCCACTTCCGCAGGATAACCCCTGTAAATTCGTTTCTGCAAGGTGTCATAGGAGACCCCACAACGTGGATCTCTGCTCCATTCGGATATAGTGAAGCTTTCTCCGAAAGCTTCTATGACTACGTTGGTGATCCTATTGTTTGCGTTCTCAGTTGGAGTCATCCTACGTAGATTGGATGACCGGTTATCGAGCCTATCGCGATTAGCGTGGTCGATCACAATGCTGGGATCATCCTCTTGCATCACAAATCTGTGCATGCGGACTGTGGCTCCGCCAATTACGGAGACCGCATAAGTGTTTCTCAGAAACCACTTGTGTCGGCTCAGCCTGACGAAGTCCTCTGGGTCAACCTCAGCAAATCTGCCTGCTCCTGCAACTCCTGAAAGCCATAATTTCATGAGCTTCGCTCTTTCTCGTAAACGCTGTGATAATCTCATCATATGCCAAAAACACAGTCTGTGGCGTATATACTATAGGCAGATTGATTCTCCAACCATGTTCTTATAGGCGGAACGGCGTGATTGACACCAAATATGTGGCTGTTGCTACAGCAGAATTGAAGAACAAGGTAGACAAAGAACTTCTTGTTCCTGATCCTCCCGTCCAGATCGCAAAGGCACTCCTGTGCCGCGAAAGACTCCTTCCTTTCCCATCAAGCGATGATGGTAAGGCGGAACAGGAAATGCCCCATGCTGAGTAGCATCCCCCAAGAGCATCTCGAAATCATATACGTAGTGGTCGAGAAACTCAAGAAGAAGAACTTCTCTTTCTTTACTGAAGAGGATGTCGCCCAAGAGGCCTTGATTATCGCCTGTAAAGTATATGAGAAATGGGACGGGGTAAGATCCTTAGAGTATTTCCTTATGTATTTGGTATCCAAGAGGCTCATATCTCTGTCCCGTAACTACTACAAGAACGAGAAGAAGAGATGTGTGGTTGACTTTACCGAGATCAAAGAGCATCCCACAGTAGAGTCGGACTTTATAACCCCTGATTTGGTTGACTACATCTTGGACAACCTAAGTGTCAACATGAGATCAGACTATCTAAGATGGGCAAATGGGGTAATTCTGCCCCCGGCCAGAAAAGCCGCTCTCATCAAGGCTGTCAAGGAGCTTGCTGATGGGGACTAAGAAGATATCACATGCCAACTCCAAGGGGCGACTCAGTAAAAGTGAATGGGACTATATTGAGAAAAACTGCGATAAGATGAGTGCCGATCAAATCGCCCACAATCTCAAACGCGACATTGCTCCCATAAGAACTTACCTGCAAAAAATTGGCAAGACAAACAACAAAAAGGCCGCTTTTGAGATTCAGGCCGAATATGACATCAAGACTCGGCCATTTTGGAAAGAGTTGCAGGGGCAGTTCAGCAAAGACGAGCTAGAGATGTTCCTTTACCACTGGAAGCAGATTATTGCCCAGTTTCGCCGAGATGTTCTCGCCACTGAAGAACTCCAGATCATTGATACTATCAAGCTTGAAGTATTGATGAATAGGTCTCTCAGAGAGCAGCAGGAGACGATTGTCACCGTCAGAGGTCTGGAAGAGCAATTACAAGAAGAAGAGGCCAAGGCCGTAGCCGACAGAGACAAGGAGTTCTTTTTCTCTTTACAGAGGCAAGTGGCATCTCTTCGAGCCGCCAAAGAAGCTTTGAGCAGGGACTATAAAGAGCTTCAGACTAAAAAATCGTCCATGTTCAAGGATCTTAAAGCCACCAGAGAGCAGCGAGTCCAAAAGCTTGAAAGTAATAAAACCACCTTCGCTGGATTGATCAGTAAGCTTCTTCAAGACCCTGAGTTCTTTGAGGCTCAGGGCCGAGAAATGGAGCTTGCCCGTATGGCATCGCAGGGAGCCAAGAAAGAACTTGGTTCATTCCATACCTTTGCTGATTCTAAGGTAGATCGTATTTTACTTAATTGCGATACAGTAGGGCTAGATGATGACTAAGCGAAACTACGAGTGCCCAGTTTTTAAGGAGGTCAGATTAGCCTGTCTAAAAAGAGACAAAAAGAAATGTCAGATGCCCGGATGTGGGTTGAAGAGGAGACTTCAGGTACACCACATAGAGAGGTGGACTGACGCCAGCTCCTTACGGTTTGAATTGTCAAATTGTATCACCTTATGTAAAGCCTGTCACGATTCAATCAAAGATAAGGAGCATCATTATGTCTCCCTATTCAGGAGCATCATAAGTGGACACAATTAAAACCCTGATGGAAAATTACGGAACCGTCTCAGTCATAGTATGTGGGGTGTTTGCCTTCATACTCAAATGTAAAAGGTATATTAAAAATGCAATTCGCTCTTTTGTGCTTGGGGATAGGATGCATACTGTGTTTGGCGAAAGTCCCGCAGAAGCTATTAAGGCCGTTCACGACGCAATTCAAACCTCCTATGAGGTCTGCGAACTTAGGCAGCAGATTGCAGAGAGGCATATACAAATCGGGGTCTTCATTTGTGACATCAAGGGACGAGCAACATGGACAAGCCAATACCTCAATGACCTATTTAACCTTGACTCGAAGGATATGAGGGGGTTTGGATGGCTACAAGCCATTCACGAATCTGACAGAAAAAGGGTGAATGACCATTGGTTGTACTCAATTGCTAATGATATAGCCTATGACTGTGACTATACAATAATTGACAAAATTAATCATCGTCAGATTCTGGTGACTGCCACGGCGATAGCTGTAAAAGATGATGAGGACCAAGTCCAATGTTATGTTGGATATCTCACAGTGAGAGAGATCATTGAGGAAAGGAAGCATGGAAATCCTAGTTGACTCAAGAGAAAAGAACCCATGGTCATTCTTCCCAGAGACCGTGACCAAGAAGAAGCTTGACGCGGGAGACTACACGACTTCTTTTTTACTGGGCCGCTATGCTGTTGAGAGGAAGGCTTCCTCTGGCGAAATCTATATGAATCTTGGCAGGACCAAGAACCTTGAAAGATTCCATAGGGAACTAGACAAGCTGGCCCTTTTAGAGAGTGCCGAGTGCGTTATGGAGTTCTCTGAAGCTGACATACACTCATTCCCTGAGAATTCAGGCATTCCAAGATTCAGATGGCCATCAAAGTATGAGGTTGCTGCTGGCAAGCAGAGTGGGGTCAAGATCGATGCTTGGGCAGAGCTTAGAATAAATGGGCGACATCTAACGACATTGATATCCAAGGTTAACAAGATAATCCCAGTAGTATTTTGTGGGAACAGAAGATCTGCCCAAAACTACGTGTTTGATAAGTTCACGCTGCTGGAGGGATGACGATGCTTGATTTACTGACTCAGATCATCCAGTTCATTTGGGAACTGTTGCCAAGACCAACGATTGTTGGTCCAATGGAAGAGTCGGCCTGCTTCTGGTTTGGCCGATATGGGCGACGAAAAGGTCCGGGTCTTTATCTGATATGGCCACTTATTCAATACTGGCGAGTTCATACAGTGGCAAGCCAGATTTGTGAGACAGCAATCATTGCTGTCACATCCTCTGACGACAAGGACTGGCAATGGAGGCTTGGAATCGAATATGAGATTGATGACATCCTCAAGTATGAAACAGGGCAGTTTAGTGGTCAGAATCACCTAGAGATGCTTGGCGGGGCGGCACTTGTCAGAATAATAAGCCAACTATCAAGCGATCAAATCAAAGAGGCTGGGGTTTGGCGGATATGCAACAAAATCAAAACTAGAATCATTGATTCAGCCGATCAACGTGGCATGAAAGTAATCGGAGTCAGACCAATTATGGCGTCTCGCTGTCGAGCATTCTTTGTGTCGCAGGCTGAACGTCTGGTTGACTAGGGCGTAACTGGATACAAGGGGCAAGTCGGCCCATTCTATTTTACTGTGGGCCTCTCGCCCATCTTCGATTTTAGCGAAACAGAGTGTAGCTTGGAAAAATTAACCAAAGAAGTCTTGAGAGAGCTTAACGAAGCATACTTAACGAAATATGTCAAGCAAGAGCCAGCATATAATCCTCTAGACATACTCAGGACTGATGACAATTTAGAGTTTGAGAAGAAGATAGCATGGCTTCTTTCTCAGCCTGAATACTTCGCATTTCTCTGTAAGCACATTCTGAATGTCGATATACTTCCGTTTCAGAATGTAGTTCTTCAAGAATTATGGGTTAGGAAATACCCTATGCTTATCGGGAGCCGAGGAAGCTCTAAGAGTTTTATGCTCGCACTATACTCTCTGATGCGAGCCCTGATCATGCCAAACCGAAGAATTCTAGTGGCAGGGGCGGCTTTCAGGCAGTCTAAGTTCATCCATGAATATATGGAGACTATTTGGAAGAATGCTCCAGTATTAAGAGACTTGGTAGATCAGGATAGCGGCCCCACTAGATCTCCAGACATGTGTAGGTTTACAATAAATGGATCTACTATAACCTGTATTCCAATTGGTACTGGGGAAAAGATCCGAGGATATCGCTGCCAAGACCTTTTGATTGAAGAATTTTCTAGTCATTCCCGAGAGATCTTCGAAACCGTCATTGCTGGTTTCGGCAACGTTTCTGCTGCTCCAGCCGATGTAGTTAGGCGTATAGCCTCTGAAGAGATGGCACGGGAAAGAGGGATTGATCTATCACAGCTTGGTGCAAGCGATCTCGCTATGGGCAATCAGATTATCCTCTGTGGAACGGCCTTCTACGATTTTAACCATTTTGCCGACTATTGGAGGAAGTATAAGCAGATTATTAACTCAAAGGGTGACCCAAGAAGGGTCAGAGAGATATTTCCAGAGGGGGTTCCAGATGGTTTTAATTGGAGGGATTATTCAGTAATCAGAATACCATACGAGGTTCTCCCCAAGGGTTTTATGGATGAGGGAAACATAGCCAGATCTAAGGCGTCTGTTCATAGCGGCATTTTTAATATGGAATGGGGAGCGATTTTTGTTACAGACAGTAATGGGTTCTTCAAGCGTAGCTTGATCGAATCCTGCGTTACTAACGAGCATAATGAGGTTAGTCTCCCATCCGGCACTGTTGTATTTGATGCGATGCTGAAAGGATCTCCCTCTGGCAGATACATTATGGCGATCGACCCAGCTTCTGAAATTGACAATTTCTGTATTGTGATTCTCGAACTCCACAAAGATCATAGGAGAATTGTCCATTGCTGGACCACTACGCGGCAATCCCACTCGGAAAGAGTCAAGCTTGGCCTAACCACTGAGGATAACTTTTATAGTTACGCCGCTCGAAAGATCCGAGAGCTGATGCGTGCATTCCAAATAGAACGAATCATGATGGACTCTCAGGGCGGCGGGATAGCAGTAAACGAGGCACTCCATGAAACCTCTAATCTTCATCCGGGAGAACTTCCCTTTTGGCCTGTTATTGATGAGGATAAAGAGAAGCCCACAGATGATGAGGCTGGCTTGCACATTATTGAGCTAGTCAATTTCGCCAAGGCGGAATGGACCTCTGAGGCCAATCACGGCATGCGAAAAGACCTAGAGGATAAGATCCTCCTGTTTCCAAAGTTTGACCCAATTGTTCTGGGTCTAGCGGCAGAGCAGGACAAGGTCAATAATAAGCTTTATGACACACTGGAAGACTGCGTCATGGAGATTGAAGAAATGAAGAACGAGCTAGTCTTAATCGAAATCACCAAAACCCCAAACGGGCGGGACCGCTGGGACACTCCCGACATTAAAGTTGGGGCCAACAAAAAGAAGAAGATGAGGAAGGACAGGTATTCTGCTTTACTGATGGCCAATATGGGAGCCAGAAACTTCTCTCTGAGCGGCCCAGCAGCATATGAAAGCTATGGGGGATTCTCCAGTGGGGTGGTCGGTAAAAGGGCAAAGTTGGCCTACATAGCTCCGCTTTGGTTCAAAGGAGCAGAAGATGCATATGGCGGATATTGAGCCTGTTGGCTGGTATTGGGCGAATTAGATTGTAGAACGATCCAATTACAATCGGAACACACAAATGCCAGTAAAAAAGAAGCCTCCAGCAGAATCTCCCGCAGTGCAAGACTTGGCTCTTGCCTCGTATACCGGACTGATGACTACTTCAGCCAGCAACCGTCGCTACCTGTCGATAGAGCCCAACATATCGGTTCGTGACGAGTATAGCCGAGAAGATTATTATGGGTTTCGCCCATCTGAGTCTCCTGAGGGTGACACCAAAGCTATCATGCGTAAGTGTGCCAAGGCTTATGACAATGTCGGCCTTATCAAGCAAGTCATTGACTTGATGGGCGATTTTGCTTCTCAGGGCATTCGGATCTCCCATACCAATAAGAGTATCGAGAGATTCTACCGCAGATGGTGGCAGAAAGTAAATGGGGCAGAAAGATCCGAGAGGTTTCTTAACTACCTATATCGGCTTGGGAATGTGATTGTTTATAGAGCAAATGGCAAGATATCCAAAAAAGACCAAAAGGATATGTCCAAGGCCGAGAGAAGGGTAATACCATTTAGGTATGACTTTCTTAATCCCTTGACTGTAGAGGTAGATGGGAATTATTCTGACATTTTTGGCGGAAATAAGACCTACAAGATCAGGATCTCCTCCAAAACCAAAAATGCGATTGCTGCAAAGAAGAACGACCCATCCTTTTTACAGGAACTATCCCCACCAGTAAGGAAAATGATCCTAGATGGGGCTGAGTTCTTCCCATTGGAGTCTGACAGACTCTCTGTGTATCATTACAAGAAGGATGATTGGTCAGTATGGGCCAACCCTATGATCCATGCCATCTTGGATGATATCACCATGATGGAGAAGATGAAGTTGGCCGATATGTCTGCTCTCGACGGAGCCATATCCAATATTCGTCTTTGGCGATTGGGTAGTCTTGAGCACAAAATTGCCCCCACCAGAGCAGCAGTAGACAAGCTCAGAGACGTACTCGCCAGCAATGTGGGCGGTGGCACCATGGACCTAGTTTGGGGTCCAGAGCTAGACTTTAAAGAGTCTACTAGCCAAATTTATCACTTCTTGGGCAATGAGAAGTACGGTCCTGTACTGAATGCGGTTTACGGTGGACTGGGAGTTCCCCAGACCATGACGGGGACTTCGTCTGGTGGCGGATTCACTAATAATTACTTGAGCCTCAAGACTCTTATCGAGAAGCTTGAGTATGGGCGGGGCTTGCTGGAAAACTTCTGGCGGCTTGAGTTCGAAGATCTGGCTGAGGCTATGGGGTTTCCATCTCCTGCCGAATTGCGATTCGACAATATGATTCTGTCCGACGAAGCGGCAGAAAAGAACCTCTGGATTCAATTGTCAGATCGCTACATCATCTCTGCCGAAACCCTTCGGGAGCGATTTGGCGAATCTCACGACATTGAAGAGTCCCGAATCGCCAAGGAAGAAAAAGACCGCAAAAAGCGTAAGCTGCCTCCCAAGTCCGACCCATTCCACAATGGTAACATCGAATCTGAGGTTGTCAAGCTGGCAATCCAGAAAGATACGCTCAGCGTCGAGGATGTGACGGATTACAAGGCCAGAAAGCCCCCGGTTCAGCCGGGAGGAGCCGCCCCACAGTCAAAGAAGCAGCCCGGCCAAAATGGTCGTCCCCTATTCAAGGGGGATCAAGGTCCCAGAAAAACTCGCAGGGTTCTTCCCAAGAGCAAGGCAGATTTGGCAAGTACTATCCTTTGGACTACAGAAGCCCAGAAGAAAATTTCGGCAGTACTCAATCCTATTATGCTTGTTCAGTACGAATGTAACTCACTTCGTGAATTGACAACCGCCCAGCAGGCAGAATTAGAGGAAATCAAGTTTATCACATTGTGTGGTCTTGAAGCCTTTTCTCCACTCGATCCAGAAAAAATAGCAGAGGCCATGGATAGGAAGAATAAGGTAGATACCCTTCCTTTTTACCGAAAATTCCTCAAGACCAATAGTCGTGAACCTAGCGTGGATGAAGTCCGACAAATGAATTGCTTGGCATATGCTTGTCAAGAATTTTAAGAAAAAACAGAAAAACTTAAAATACTAGCGTATTTAAAAGTGAGGTAACTTATGCAAAAAATATATGAAGCAGAAATACTAGACAATCTATCTGATGCACTTACCTGCGTTAGTATTGCCATGCTCTGCCCCATATCTATTGTAGAGTCTTTTGAGATCCCAGAGAGGGTGTTGGCTTCTGTCAGCAATAGACCTATTCAAAAGGATCTCTATTACCTCAATTCCATTCTTGTATCGGCGGGATGGAATAAGAACGACGATGTTTTCGACGTAGCAGACCTATGGGCGGCACGCGAAACACCTATTGATAAGCCGTTCAATTATATGCACGATGATTCAGATATCATCGGGCATATGATTTCTTCAGCCGCAATGGCTGAGGATGGCTCCATGGTAACAGATGTTCCTCTTCCCGAAAGGATGGACCTCGTTACTTCCGCCGTTATTTATAAGACTTGGTCTGACCCAGACCAGTCAAGTCGGGTCAATAGCCTGATTTCTAAAATTGATGAGGGTAATCTAGCTGTTTCTATGGAGTGCGTATTCAGTAATTTTGATTACGCAATCATCGAGCCTGATGGATCTCAAAAGGTAATAGCTAGAGACGAAAATTCTGCGTTCCTCACCAAGCACTTGCGGGCTTATGGTGGGACAGGCTCATATGAGGGATATAAAGTTGGCAGATTGCTGCGAGACCTATACTTTTCGGGTAAGGGTCTTGTGGATAAACCAGCTAATCCTCGAAGTATCATTCTCCCCAAGGAGGTTGATCCTTTCAAGCCCGCAAATACTTTTTCTACATTGGCTATGGAGGTAGTAATGCCTGAAGACAATTCAGTGCTATTGCTGGAAGTAGAGTCCCTAAAAGAGACTCTGACCGCCGAGAAGGCGACAGCAAGCACTCTAGCGACAGAAGTTAGCGGTCATAAGGCTACTATTTCTTCGCTTGAGTTGAAGATTACAGAACTCGAAACTTCTATTGCAAATATCTCTCAGGAGAAACTGACTCTGAGTCAGGAAATCCAGAAGATGGTTGCAGAAGTGAAGACGACCGAACGAAAGAACGCACTAGTCAAGGCTGGAGCAACCGAAGACCGAGCAACTGAGTTGCTCTCTAAGTTTGCTGAAGCTACTGACGAAATGTTCGAAGTAGTTGTTGCATTGATCGTTAGAGAACCGGCCCCTGTTCTGGACACTGAGTCGGTTGAAGTCGAAGTTGAAGCAGAAGCACTAGACGATGTTACTGAAGTGGAAGCTCCAGTAGTTATTGTTGAAGATTCTGTTTCTGACAAGATTAGCGTAGCTTCAGAATGGCTACGTTCTAGTGTCCTTAAGTCTACAAAAAATTTGAAGTAAGGGGTAAATTATGTCACTTAAAGGTGATCGTAACGAGCTGGATACAGACATCTCATTCTTTATGAATGAAACTGCAACTCGTGGTCTTGTTGTATCCGTTAGCACAGCAGGCTCTGGAGCCGCTATGGATAACGGCGTAGCTTTGGCGACAGTAAAGGCGAATCCATCTGGAGCATATCCTTTGGGTATTTTGCTGAACGATATGGTCAACATTGACCTGACTCGTCAGCACCTTAACCAGCACAAGGATGAAGTCCAGAAGGGTGGCAAGATTACTATCCTGCGTAAGGGATTCGTCGTTACTGACGCTATCTCTGGCACGCCTTCTGGTGGTCAAGATGCGTATCTTGCCGGGACTGGTCTTATCAGTGCTACTCAGGCTGCTGGAGCACTCAAGATTGGTCAGTTTCTCAGCTCTAAAGACGCTGATGGTTTCGCTAAAGTTGCAGTCAACCTATAAGGGGGTAATTTGATGTCGTCTAATAAGCCAAATCCAGAATTCATTGAGATGCTGAAGCAGTCAGGGAGCGTGGCTCCTTCTGATGCTCTTGCTGGTCAAGAGCAGGTCGCCAAGGCCCTTCAGACTCCATTGAGAGAAGCTATCCTTGTGGGAGACGTAGTTTCTCCTATCTTTGAAAAGCTTGTGCTTGATTCAGGCACCACAGCCGAGTATCCACTCGACTTGCTGAATCCCGGTGACGAAGTTGACTTCGTTGCTTATACAAATCCCGGCCATGGTAAGATTCCAGAACGATCAGTTGAAGGCGATTACATTCAGGTTCCGACCTATGGTATCGCTAACTCAATTGACTATCTGGCACGCTATGCCCGTGACGCCCGTTGGGACGTTGCTGCAAGAGCCATGAAGGTTCTTGAAGCTGGCTTCGTCAAGAAGATCAACGATGATGGTTGGCACGTTCTGTTGGCCGCTGGTGTTGACCGCAACATCATGGTCTATGACGCTGACGCTGCTGCTGGTCAGTTCACGAAGCGTATCGTTTCCTTGCTGAAGTCAGTTATGCGAAGAAATGCTGGGGGTAACTCTGGCTCCATCTCTCGTGGTCGACTGACTGATATCTATCTGAGCCCAGAAGCTTTGGAAGATATTCGAAACTGGGGCGTTGATATCGTTGACGAAACGACTCGCAGAGAAATCTATGTGTCCAGCGACGACGGTTCTATCACTCGGATCTTCGGTATCAACCTTCATGCTCTGGACGAGCTTGGTGAATCTCAGGAGTATCAGACATACTTCACGTCACAGCTTAGTGGTGCCCTTGGCCCATCCAGCGACGTAGAGCTTGTTGTTGCTCTTGACCAGTCTGCCAGTGATTCCTTTGTGATGCCAGTTCGACAGGAAGTTACGATCTACCCAGATCCTAGCTACTTCCGTCAGGGACGGGTCAGTTACTTTGGAACTATGGAAGCGGGATTTGCATGTCTTGACAATCGTCGAGTTCTGCTTGGTTCTCTCTAAGAGAATTTTGGCATAATCAACGCGAAATCGCAGAAGTTAATCGCTTCTGCGATTTTTTTGGCTATAATAGGATATTCTGGAAAGATCGTTCTCGGTAAAAGGAAAGTTGGCATGCTGCTCTCAGACAAAACAATGGCGGAATTTGGGTATTCTCAGGACTCGCTATCGCAGTACTCTAAGAAATTGCTGTGGCTAGCGTGCGATTATTGCGGGGTCGAGTATACAAATTTACACTGTAACAGAAACAAATCTAATGCAATGCTCGATAAGGATGCCTGTAAAGCGTGCAAGGCGATCAAGATTGGGGATATCAATTTTATCAAGCTAGGCGTCAGAAATGTATTTGAACTCAAGTCCACCAAGGATAAATTGACTCAGACTAATCTGGATAGGTATGGGGTAGAAAAGCCAGCACAGTCTAAAATCTTCGTCGATAAAGCCAAAAATACTATGATGGAAAGATATGGGACTACTGCCCCACTACTGATCGATGGAATGAAAGAAAGAGTCAAACAAACCTGCTTAGAGAAATATGGTGTAGAGAATCCATCTTCGGCAGAAGGATGTAAGCAAAAGAGAAGAGCAACCTGTAAAGAGAAATTTGGCAAAGAAACCTACCTCGGGTCAGAAGTATGTAAACAAAAGGTAGTAGAGAAACTTGGCGTAGATAATCCATTCAAACTTCAGGAGTATCAGGATAAAGCCCTAGAAGGTAGAAAGATCTCTGGCAATATAAAACTCCATGAAGGACTCATGGTAGAAGAATGGGCCAAAAAGATTGGCTTCTCTAGGTCTCACTTTAACGATTTAGTGAATGAGTTCGGCTGGGAAACCGCTGTCAAATTCACAAAGTCCACAACGGATATAGAGATGGTGGTCAAATGTATACTAGACAAGCACTCGATTCCTTACGAGTTCGACAAGAGCTACAAGCAATATCGGCCAGATTTTATGGTTGGTAATTTAATCATTGAATGTGATGGACTATTCTACCACTCAGATGCGGCCAATAATGATGATGACTATCATGTGAAGAAAAGAGAGTTCTATGTATCAGAGGGCTTTACCCCATTGTTCTTTAGGGAGAATGAGATTTTAGAAAAGCGACATATAGTAGAGTCCGTCATCCTCAACAAACTTGGCAGAAGCACTCGCCTGTTCGCACGCAAGCTCAAAATTTGCACAGTCAGTAAAAAAGAAGGTGCCAAATTTTTAGAGGACAACCATCTCATGGGACAGGGGCGGGGCGAGTGCATCGGCCTCCGCAATGGGACTGAACTAGTCAGCCTGATGCGACTATGTCGTATTAAGGGCAACAACTGGGAGATCTCCCGGTTTTGCAATAAGGTTGGCCATTCTGTGGTGGGCGGCTTGAGTAAGATCCTCTTCTTTTTTACTGAGAAATCCCGTCCCGAGAGCTTAATATCGTTTGTTGATCTTAGGTATGGGACCGGAGATTATATGGAATCCTTAGGTTTTGTCAGAAGTAAGGCTTTCAAGAGCTTCAAATGGACAGATGGAAAGAACCTATTTAATAGGATGAAATTCCCTTCTAATACTGGTTATGATAGGGGATTGTACAAGCTGTGGGACTGTGGCCAGTTGAAATTCACTAAAGTATATTAAGACTAGATCGCAGGGGGTAAAACCTCTGCGATTTTTTGTTGGTGGTCGTAACGGGGAAGTAGGGGTAAGCCACCCCGCTTTCTTTTACTGATGCGATCAATCCGAAGGATTTGGAACTGTGGCCAGCTTAAGTTTTCGAAGAGCTTCGACTAAAGCCCCCGAGAGTCTCTCTTTCGGGGGCTTTTTCGTGTTTGTGGCGTATTCATAAGTAGCAGCGGGCTTCGATTCCACTGCTGGTGAAAACATTGGAGAAAAAATGACGAACGCAGAACTAAAAACCCTGATCGAATCCGACGCGGAAGCCCTCGGTCACTTCCTCGCGTCTCGCGATCAGTTGTGTGCAGACCGATGCTCGATAATTGCACCGAAGATCCGCGTTCCGGTCCCCGCTGCTGACATCCAGTACGATGCCAGCGTCAATGGAGTGTGGGCCAAGATCACAATCGCCCGCGAGTCATCAGCCACGCCTGACGAGATCAAGGGCATCTGCATTACGTTTTTGGATTGGGTCAAATCCGGCAGGCCAATTGATTTCGACATGCCTGAAGTTGTGGGGATGCTGGCCGGTCTGGTCGCTGTCGGATTGGTGACATCGCAGCAGGGCATCGACATGGATGCACGAGCTACCGTGAGTCAGGTTATCACATCAAATCAAGTTTCAGATTGCAGAGGTAACTAATGGCCCTTCCGGATTATTTTAAGGTTGGCAGCGGTACTGCCAAAACCATCAAAAACAGCGGC
>Ga0181365_1000127_pt1 | contig 15290 bp, 18 predicted proteins | sample Fa13NDMM110DN_FD_130097 | JGI IMG/M metagenome (GOLD analysis project Ga0181365, IMG submission 130097) | Freshwater viral communities from Lake Michigan, USA - Fa13.ND.MM110.D.N | ecosystem: Environmental > Aquatic > Freshwater > Lake | place: USA: Michigan | collected 2013-09-24
AGCCCGACGCGTCTAGTTTTCTATCTAAAACGGCGCAAACTAGCGGTTTGGCTAGCGAACTGGCTAGAACTAAGGCGATTACGGCAGATCACGGCAAAGCTGAACCGGCGCGGTTAGTGCATAATTATGCAGACATACACAAGCCCAGGTTAGAAACCGTTTGTAATCGAGACGGCCTATATTTTGCTGACGCTGTAAAAAGTTGGGCAAAAGATTTTTTAGAAATTGACTTAATGCCCTGGCAATATCACGTAGCTACAGGTTTGTTAGCGCACGACGGAAACGGTGATTTATTGCATAGGCAAGGCTTGTTATCTGTTGCCCGTCAAAACGGTAAAAGCTTTTTGCTGGCCAGCATTGTAGGTTTTTGGGCTACGGTCATGCCAAAGCTACGCGGTAAGCCGCAAACGATTATTACTACTAGTCACAGATTAGATACAGCGCTTGAACTGTTTAATTTAGTTGCCCCAATATTAGAAAAAGAATTTGGCGCAATTTTGACGTGGGCGGTAGGACGTAATGAAGCTAATTTGCCGGACGGTACGCGCTGGCTTGTGCGCGCGGCTACGCCCACTTCGTTTCACGGCCTGACCGCTGATCTAGTTTGTATCGACGAACTTTGGGCGGTATCGCCTGACGCTGTATCTGTAGGACTACTGCCAACTATGCGTACAAGAAAAAGCCCGTTGCTATTTATGACTTCTACGGCAGGCGACGAAAGTAGTAAAGAAATGCAACGGTGGCAAGAACAAGGCTTGCGCGCTATAGACGAAAAGAAAACTAGTTCGCTTTATTACGCTTGTTATTCGCCTAGTTCAGACATTGACCCTATGACGCCTGAAGCATGGATAAAAGCAAACCCAGCTTTAGGCAACACGCTTACTTTAGAAGTTATAGCCGCTGAAGCTGAACAGCCAAACCGCAACGCGTTTTTAAGAAGTTCGGTCAACTTGTGGACGGCAAGCGCTAACGGCTGGCTACAGCCTGGGGTATTTGAAAAACTTGTAACCGCTGAACCTATGCCAAAGGGCGGCGTACTTAGTATTGAACAAAGTCAAGACGAAGCGCGCTATGTAGGCGTTAGGGCAGCTTTAAACAGCCAGGGTCAAATACAAATAGCCGTAGAATTTGTTAAAGACACTTTAGCGGATTGCTGGCAGGCCGTAGAAAAAGCGTGTGCAGATCAAACTACGCGCCTACTTATTACGCCCGCGTTTGAAATGTCTTTACCTACAAAATTTGAACGGCGCGCGTCTATGGTAGGCAACCGCGAACTACAACGCTGGACGGTAGGCGCTAGGGCAGCAATATTAGAAGGCAAAATAAGACACGACGGCAGCGCACTATTAACACAACATTGTTTAAGGGCCGTAGCCGTTAAAAATCAAGGCGCTGTTACTTTGTCTAGTTTGCGTAGCCCTGGGCCTATTGAGTTAGCGCGCTGTTTAGTGTTTGCTGTAGCTATGGTTTCAAAGCCAGCAACTGTAGGTAAACCTATGATAGTTAGCCAAAGAACAGCAATATAAATTTAGTTTGTGGCTAATATGTGTTGTGGGTAGCCGTCAAGTTATTTAGCTTTCTCGTAGGGTAATTGTGGCGGCTACCTATCATTACAAAAATTTAAGAATTGTGGCATACTTGCGCTATGGCAATATTTAATTTTAAACCGCAACCCGAAAAGGTAGTTAAAGCCGCTGCCGGTTACGCCGCTGACCGTACCGGTTCTAATGCGGGCGCTAGCCAAATTGGTAATTTCTTTGCGTACCAGTCTGGCCAAATTCGACAGCGCTTTATGCAAGTGCCAACTATAAGCCGGTCACGCGATTTGATGGCGTCAGTTATTGGCTGTTTAAAATTAGAACAATTTAAAGAAATGTGGAACGGCGAAAAAATCGAGTTAATACCTGAAGCCCCGCGCAGCTGGCTATCACGTATCGACAAAGGCGTAACAAATAATTTTCTATTTTCGTGGACTTTTGATGATCTTTTTTTTATCGGTAGGGCGTTTTGGTACATAGTTGAAAGAGATAGTTCGGGCTATCCAAGTTCGTTTACACGTTTACCGGCCGCTATGGTCACTACACAAGATCAAGCGCAAAGTAACGGCGTATGGTTTGGGCCGTCTAAACAGATTTTGTTTCAAGGCTTACCAATTCGCTACGAGGATTGCGTACAGTTTATTTCACCAATTCAAGGCCTAATTTATACCGGTGCAGTATCGGTAGACACAGCGCTAAAACTAGAACAAGCCCGCAACCGTAACGCGTCAAGTTTGCAACCAGCCGTAACGCTTAGACAAACAAGCGGTGAACCAATGTCGGCGCAAGAATTACGCGATTTAGCGGCCGCGTACGACGAAGCGCGTTATTCGTCTGCTACAAGCGCTGTTAACGAATTTGTAGAAGTAATACACAACACTTCTACGCCCGACAAAATGCTTTTAATTGACGCAGCCGAATACCAGGCCAAAGACCTAGCAAGAATTGCTAACGTCCCCGCGTACCTCGTTTCGGTATCAATTGGAAATTACAGTTATGTTTCAAGCGCCGAAGCTTCACGCGATCTATACAAGTTTGGCGTAAAACCGTATATAGATTGCATACAAGAAACTTTAAGCGCTAATAATGTTTTGCCGCGCGGCACGGTAGTTAAATTTGATATAGAAAGTTACTTGAATACAGATTACGAAAACATGAAACCCGAAACAGAAATAAACGTAAACGAAACGGCGGCAAATAATGCTTAGGCTTATCCCACAAGATTTAAATTTAGACGCAGCTAAAGACGGCGCAACTATGCCACGTCGAACCCTGGCAGGCGTAGCGGTGCAATACGAAGTAGAAGCTGTAGTTTCGGACGGCCAAAAAGTTAAGTTTGCTACTGGGTCATTACCGTTAGAAGGTAAGAAACCTAAAATGTATATGTACCACGACAGCGCTAAACCTATTGGCTTAGTGACAAGCCGCGAACTAGTAGGCGACACGATTTTATTTGAAGCCACAATTTCGGCAACACGTGACGGCGACGAAGCGCTACAGCTGGCCAAAGACGGCGTTTTAGATAGCGTTTCGGTAGGCATTATGCCAACAGAATTTAGCTATGACGAAAGCGGCACAATGGTTATAACTAAAGCTGACTGGCAAGAATTAAGCCTTTTGCCTTTTGGCGCTTTTGAAAACGCTAAAGTAGATCGCGTAGCAGCCAGTATCCCCGAAACAGAACCCGAAATAGTGTTAACTAGTAATCAAGACCAACAAACAGAGGTAACAGATATGACACAACCACAAGAAGCCCCACAAGTTATTGAAGCCGCACAAGTATTAACATACGCGCAACCGCGCAAACTTCGTTTGCCTAGCACGTCCGAATATATCGCAAGCTATGTACGCGGCGGTTCAGACTTTGCAACAATGAACGCAAACATTAAGCAAGCCGTAGTAGAAGCAGCGCCAGGCGTAGCACCATTTGTTAACACAGAAAGCACGCCAGGTATTTTGCCTGAAATTATAACCGGCAGCGTATACGACGGACTAAACCCAGTTCGCCCGTTTGTTACTGCAATTGGTACGCGCGCTATGCCAGCATCAGGCGCGACGTTTCGCCGCCCAAAAATTACAACACGCCCAGTCGTACAACAGCAATCAGTACAATTTGATCAGCTAAACGCTTCTACTGTTGTCGTTTCAAACAATGACGTATCTAAATTAAGTTTCGGCACATTTGTTACCGTGTCCGAACAAGATTTAGACTGGTCAGACCCGGCTTCAATTGACATCATTTTAAATCAATTAGCTATCGCCTACGGACAAGCAACCGATAACTACGCAATAGATACTTGCCATGCTGCAATTACTCAAACTTCGTCAGTAGCCGACACGGCCGTCGGTGCTGACTGGGTAGCCGCAATTTACGAAGGCGCAAGACAAATTTCTACAGATACAAACTATTTACCTACGCACATGTTTGTTACCCCGGCAAGTTGGAAAGCGTTAGCAAGTTCAGTAGACGACGCAAACCGCCCAGTATTCCCGTTTGTAGGTGCGCCTAACCTTATGGGTCAAAACGCGGCCGGTAATTCGTCTGCTACAAGTTGGAACGGTAACACGCTAGGCCTAGTGCTTGTAGTTGATCGACACGCCCCAGGTTCTTTTATGGGTCACGCCGCAGGCCCAGCCGCAGGCTTTGAATTCTACGAACAGCAAAAAGGCGCAATTAGCGTAGACGTGCCAGCAACTTTGGGCCGCACAATTGCCTTTAGAGGTTACGCAGCGGGCTTTATGGCTGACGCTACAAAATTTGTTAAGTTCGTTTAACTAGAAAGAAGGCCAGCTATGGCCGTTTATTCGGTTCAACAAAAATATTTAACCGATAACTTCGCGGTAATACGTTTACAAACAAACGCAGAACCGCTAGAAATCGGTCAAAGTTTTACACTTGCAAACGTAGACGCAACTTTTAACGGCACGTACGTAGTTCGCGCTTTACCGCAATACTATTTCACAGGCGTAGACCTACAAGGTTTTTTTCTTTACGATAACCAGCTACCAATTAGTAATCAAGTTTTATTTGCTAAGACCGCAACGAACGTAGAAATAGTTGCAGCTACAGGCACGTTAACAACTACGATTACTTGCACATGGATTACAGCCGCACAGATAGAGGACTGGCTAGGTATCGGTACAGCTACGGCAGCCGATACAGCATTTTTAACTACTTGTGCTGCCGCTGGTAACGCCTTCAGTTTTAGACGCAGACAAGAAAACGGCTACATAGACAGCCCAACTACTGTGCCTAGTAATGACGTATCTTTAGGCGTTGTGATGTATTCGGCGGCCCTATATAGACAAAGGGGATCGATTTCGGATTTTTCTAGCTTTGATGGTTTAGGTACAGGCAACACGTTTGGCTTATCGCCAATGGTTAAACAACTGTTAGGCGTTGACCGCCCGCAGGTAGCGTAATGCCACAAAACTTCACAGACCTATTTAACACGGCACTAACAAACCTAACGGCAACACTTACAGCTGTTACCGGCTTGCAAGTAGTTAATGACCCGCGCAACCTTGTACCGCCTTGCGCTTTTATAGACGCGCCCAGCTTCGAAGCCTTTAACGCAAACGTAGTGAAATTGCTATTCCCAGTCAGGGTAATAACTTTAGGCCCAGGCAACTTAGACGCGCAACGCAGCCTACTTAACCTGGCTTCGTTAGTGCTGGGTGCTAATGTTGGCGTAACAGACGGTAGGCCTACTGAAGCTTTAATAGGCGGGGTGGCTTATCCGGCTTATGACATAACGGTTACTATGCAAGCCCAAACAAGTTAAAGGATTTATGGAAACTTATTTAGTGACATCAGATAGGTTAATTTTTAAGCGCGGCGACATTGTGACAGCCAAAGACTTAGAACACGTCAATATTCCGCTACTCATTGGCGGCGGTCATATATCCCCACAAGGCGTAAAGAAATCTGCTAAAACTAAAGATACAGAAACCGAAAAGGACTACTAAAATATGTCAACCGTTTATCTTTCAAACCCAGCCCTAACTATTAACAGCGTAAACCTTACCGATCAGGCGACAAGCGCAGTATTAACGTACGTTTTTGAACAGCTTGAAACTTCGGCCTTTGGCGACACAGCCCGCAAATTTGGCGGCGCTGCCGTAACGTCGTTGCAGAACAATACTTTCGAAGTGACGCTATACCAGGATTACAGCGCTGCAAGTACGGAAGCTACAATCTTTGGGCTTGTCGGTATTCAAACCACAATTGAAGTTTCACCTACCGCAGCTGGCTTAACATCACCTAGCGCTACCTCGCCGTTGTATACCCTGGCAGATTGCTACTTAGAAAGCCACACGCCAATTAACGCAACATTAGGCGAACTTTCAACAATTACACTTACCTTTACTGGCGGCACACTTACTAAAGCTGTCGCATAATGTCGCGGCTTTGGCCGCTGATAATTACAAAAACAAGCACCGCCTGTAGTACGGCGTACGAGAAAGGTAACTAATGCAACTAACACTTAAAGCCGTATTTAAAGACGGCACAAATTACGAAGTACAAACTAATTTAATGACAATAGTTTTATGGGAAAGAAAATATCGGCGTAAAGCTTCAGATATTGCTAACGGTATAGGCGTAGAGGATTTGGCGTATATGTGTTACGAAGCCAGCCGCCTAAACGGCATAGTAGTACCAGCCAACTTAGACGCGTTTATAACAAGTCTTACAAACATTGAAGTAGTAGATCAGGCAACCGATTTAAAAGTAGACCAGGCACAGTAAGTTATCTTATGGCAGAAGTTTTAGTAACGTGCCACTACTGGCCTAGCCATATTGAATTTAGCGTAGGTGATCTATACACAGTTGTAGAAATATTGAATAAGAAAAATAAAACGTATGTTTGAAAAAAAGAACGTAATGCAAATACAAGGCATACAACAAACACTTGCTGAACTAAACAAATACGACAAGGTTTATAGGCGCGAAGTTACTAAACGCATTAAAGGCGCGGGCGCACCAATTATTTCTACTGCCCGCGAACTTATTGGCACTACGCCCCCGTTGTCAGGTATGGCGCGCGGCAAACTTATTAAAGGCCGTGAAGTGTATTGGGATAACCGAACGGCCAAAGCTGGCATAAAAATTAAGGTAGGCAGACGCGCAAGCCGGGGCGGCACAGTTCAATTTAAAGACAAATTCGACGCAGAAAATAATCCCCGTGAAAGCCATAGCGTAACTTTTAAAGCCAGGCCGTACGGTCTTATGGTTGCCCAACAGTTAGACGCTGCAGGTTCTATTTATGACCATGCCGGTATTAAAACTAAAAATACTAATTTTGTAAATAATCTTAATGTTGAAGTAGGTTTACAGCCCCGCGCCATTGACCCAGCCGTAGAAAAACACAGGTACACGGTGCAATACGCGGTAAAAGAAATAGTTGACGAAGTAGCCAAAACACTTAACAAGAAATTGAAAACCCGCTATGGCGATTAACATACCAATTACGTCAAGTTTTGACGACAAAGGTTTAGGCAAAGCACAAAAAGCTTTAGGGGCTTTCGGCGTTGACGCTAACAAAAGTTTTGCAGGTTTAACAAAATCTACGCTTCTTGCTACTGCCGCTATCGGCGGCGCTGTTGTCGCTGTAGGCGCGTTTGCATATAAAGCCATACAAGCCGCTTTAGATTTTAACGAAGCTATAAGCAAAAATAAAGTAGTTTTCGGTGCAATATCTAAAGAAGTAGAAAGCTTTGCAGATAAAGCAAACACGGCTTTAGGTTTAAGTGAAACCGCAGCGCTTAAGGCAGCTGGTACGTTTGCAATTTTTGGTAAATCCGCTGGGCTTGCTGGTAAAGATTTAAGTGACTTTAGTTTAAACCTAGTCACTTTGGCATCAGATTTAGCGTCGTTTAATAACACTTCAGTAGACGACGCCATTACGGCTTTAGGTTCAGCGTTACGCGGCGAAGCTGAACCGCTACGCAAATACGGCGTACTACTAGACGACGCAACACTAAAAGCGGCAGCAACAGAACTAGGCATATATTCAGGCAGCAAAGCATTAACAGCACAACAAAAAGTATTAGCCGCACAAAAAGTTATATTCGATCAAACAAGCGACGCGCAAGGCGATTTTGCGCGCACGTCTGACGGCCTGGCAGCACAACAAAAAATATTAGGCGCAACATTTGACGACATACAACAAAAACTAGGCCAGGCATTTTTACCAATATTTCTTAAAGTAGTCACGTTTTTAAACGAAAACGTAGTACCAGCCTTTGAACGAGTAGCCGAAGTAATAGGCGAAAAAGGATTAGTTAAAGGTCTACAGCAAGCCCTATACGAAATGGGCAACAGCGGTACAGCGTTTATAAACGGATTTAAAACTATTGCCGTTAACGCCGCCAAAGCCGCAAACGTCCTATACAAATTTACGGTAATTGCTGCCGCGTCCGTAACTGCATTAGTTAACCCAGCTAAAGCTATAAAAATGTTGGGCAACGTATTTAACGATTTTATAGACGTCAAAAAATTAGAAGCAAGTTTTGATAGTTTTATAGCCGGTATTGGAAACATGGCTACCGCGTCAGGTTATTCCAGTTTTGCTGCTAAAAAATTAGCTGAGGACGCCAAAGGCGCTGCCGACATGGCCGAACTTTTAGGCGAGAAGGCAGACGACACGCCAAAGGGTGCGGCTTCAAAGGTAGACAAATTAGGTAAGGCCGCAGAAAAGGCAGCTAAGACACTTAAACAAGAAATGGCGCAAGCCGTAAAAGAAGCGTCAGAAGCTTTGAATACACAAATGGCAGAAGCGTTAGATAACGCTAAAAGCCGGTTGGAAAGCGCGCAAGACGCATTTAATGATTTTAGCGGTTCAGTTCAAAACGTTATAACCGAAAGCCTTAATTTTGGTGACGCTTTTAAAGAAGGCGGGGAAAGCGGCGCGCTAACATTTTTTAGCGCTTTGCAAGGCCAGGCAGATAGGGCTAAAGATTTTGCAGCGCTTGTAGAAAAGCTTTTAGCCGCTGGGCTATCGCGCGAGGCGTTACAGCAAGTGATAGACGCAGGCGTAGAAAGCGGCGCGGCTATTGCTAAAGAACTATTGCAGTCAAGCGCGAACGTGTTAAGGGCTAACAAACTTGTAGCAGAAACTAACGCGATAGCTAAAACTATTGGCGACCTATCGGCCAGCAAGTTTTACGCGGCGGGCGTATCTAACGCGCAACAATATCTAGCGGGCGTAGAAGCCGCTATGGCAGTGGCACAGTCACAACTAGCAGGCACAGGCTTAACACTGGCAGACGTAAAAGGCATTAGTGCAGGCTTTGACGAAGCTATAAACCCTATAAAAACTGTTATGCCAGTGATCGATACACCGCAAGTAGGGCGAATTATTCCACCCGGCGCACCTACAGACAAAGGCCAGCCGTTAGGTTTGGGTGGCATAACAATAAACGTGAACAGCCAGCTAGCTACTAAAGCCGAAATAGGCGAAGCTGTAAATAATGCGCTTATTGCCTATAACCGTGTTTCAGGCCCGCTACAACTTGAAATAGCTTAATGGCTGGGGTATCGGTAGTTGGTTCAGGTAACTACGAATTATTTGTAGATACAGGATTTTTGCAAGACGCGTTTATATTAGACGACGCAGAAGCGGGCGTATTAGATAATACGCAATACGTTTTAGACGGCACTACTAACTTTGCAGCAATTTTAGACGGTTGCGTTAGTGTGCGCGTTAAACGCGGTAGGCAAGATATAGGCGATCAGTTCGGCGCTGGCACAATGTATTTTACGCTTAGCGATACCAGCGGAATTTTCAACCCGTTTGATGAACAAAGCCCGTACTGGGATAGCACTACACAACAGCCAGGCCTTGCACCTATGCGAGAAGTACAGCTAGTTCGATACGACAGCCTTAACGTGGCACAGTTCATTTTTCGCGGCTATGTTGTAAATTATAACTACGATTTTGTTTTAGGCGGTATTGATGTAGTTACCGTTTTTTGTGCAGACGATTTATATTTATTAAGCCAAACTGTTTTAGACGAATTTAACGTATCCGAACAATTAAGTAGCGAACGTCTTGAAGCCGTCCTAGATTTACCTGAAGTTGCGTTTCCGGCATTGGCGCGCAACATTTCTACAGGGACACAAACATTAGGCGGCGCGGCAGCTTTTACCGTAGATCAAGGTACTAACGCGCTGGCTTATTGCGTACAAATTAACGACGCAGAACAAGGCCGCCTATTTATGTCGAACGACGGGCAGCTTACTTTTCAGCCGCGCATAGGCAATACGCTTAGCGGTTCAGTAGCAGACTTTCACGACGACGGCACAAACCTACCGTACAACGAACTAGGCATATCCTTTGAAGCTGACCAAGTAGTTAACCGCGCAGTTGTACAAATTTTAGGTAGCAATAACCCGCAAGTAGCAGACGACGCAGCCAGCCAGGCACAATATTTTATACAAACAACAAGCATTACTAATAGTCTTTTACACAACGACGCGGCAGCCGCAACCTTAGCTAGCTACCTTTTAGACGGCGAACCGCAAGCCCGCTACACGTCAGTAGGTACGGCGTTTAATATGTTGACAAACCCGCAGCGCGAAACTTTAGCGGCGCTAGATATCGGGCAAACAATTACCGTAGAAAAAACGTTTACTAGCGGTGCAGGCACTACCGAACTGGCACAAGAACTAGCAATAGAAGGTATCGAACACAGTCTAGAAATCCGTACTGGCCATAAAATAATGTTATTTACAAGCCCTACTACGGTCGTATTTGAACTGGTATTAGACGACGCGATTTTCGGCATCATAGACGCAGACAATGTTTTAGGATAATCTAAAAGGACTTATGGCAAATACACAAACTACAGTACCTATCTTTGTTGCGGCACAAGTTTTAGAGGCAGCGCAATTAAATAACAGCGCAGCTACAGGCGTACCAGTTTTTGCTACCTCCGTCACCCGTGACGCAGGTTTTGGCGGGGCAGGCGAAAAGCCTTTAGCTGAAGGTCAGTTATGTTATTTGGAAAGCACTAACGTAGTGCAATATTACGACGGCGCAGCCTGGGCGACAGTAGGCCCAGCGCCCGCAGCGGCTAGCGGTTTAACGTTTATTGCAAAAACTACTTTAACGGCGGCAACCCAGCACAATTTAACAAACGTTTTTAGCAGTTCTTATGACCATTACGTAATTAGATTTAGCGATTTTACTTCTGCTGGCAGTTTAAAAATACGTTGTGGTACAGCGGGAACGCCCGATACAGCATCAAATTATTCAAGCACCGGCGTTTATTTTGACGAAAACCAAAGATCAGTAACTGCTAACGCTTTTAACGCTAGTTCAGGTTTTTTAGTTGGAAACAATAGTTCTACTCTTATGGGTACGTTTTTTGAAATTTCGTCGCCTTTTTTAACTGTTGAAACAGTTTATGCAGTTACTAACGGCAGTTTAGGCGGCGCGTCAATTATTGGTAACTTAGTTGTAGGCACAATAAACACCGCTACAAGTTACACCGATTTAGTTTTATTATCTACCGGCAATATTGCTGGCACAATTTCTATTTACGGTTTAGCGAACAGTTAAGGACTATATGACAACGGCACAAATAACTATTTTTGACGCGCTTACTGGCAACACAATTACGCGCGAAATGAACCAAACCGAATTACAATAATTTGAAACAGATCAAGCGCAAACAAAAAAAGATTTAGCTACACAAGTTAAAACCGAAAAAGCTTTAGCGGATAAACAACAAATTATTTTAGACCGTTTAGGTTTAACCGCTGACGAATTTAAAACGCTACTTGGCTGATTATGAATTCGAACAAACAGATAGCAGACCAAACCTTTAAAGGTGGGATACAAGGCGTTATATGTTATTTTCTTTGGAAATCTAAACTAGACCGCGAACTAATTTTTATGCTTATTCCAATTAGCGCTACCGTGCTGGCCTGGCTTTCTACCAAAATTGGCGACCCTGATTTAGCTTGTCTGTTTATACAAGACAAAGACAAGAAAAAAAAATAAGACCGTACACAGTAAACGCCGCGCCGGTAGTAACTAAACCGCTACTAGGCACAGACGAATTTATAAGGCAAATCGTAAAACGCAGCGGCGGCGCGCTATGGAATAACGGCAGCTACCAGCTACGCGATATTCGAAACCGCCCAGGGCAGGTATCTAATCACGCCAAAGGTTTAGCGGTAGATTTTTCGTATCGCAAAATGACAAACAAAGGCCTTACAGACGGCCGCAAACTTGCTTTACCGTTTCTATACAAGCTGCTACAAAATGCAGATACTTTAGAAATAGAATTAGTTATAGATTATTTTTTAGCGCGCAGTTGGAAATGTGACCGCGCTACGTGGATTAAAGGTAACTGGGTAGGCGGCGACTGGCTGCACGTTGAAATATCGGCCAACATGGCTAACAATGAAAACCTTGTAAAACAAGCGTTTAATAGCGTGTTTAAAGATATGCCCAAAACGGTTTAACAATTCGGTTAAGGTTTAGTTACCTTCTACGAGAAAGTTTGAGGCTGACTATATGCCGTTTATTATAAAAATTATTGTTGTTTTTGCGCTATCCGCTATTGGGGTTGGCATTAGCCAAATACCTATAGCGCCTGAACCAGTTAACGAAACCACGTTTACGCAACGCTACGAAGCCGTAGGCGGCTTTAATCAGGTCATGGCTGATCTATACAGGTTTGTGCCACCCGTGACCACTACAACGCCCCCAGCGCCCGTCTACAGGCACGGTAATTGTGACTGGCTACCAGCGTTAGCGCTTCAAGCTGGCTGGCAGGCAAACCAAATAGAACAGCTAAAAAAAATTTCCCTACGTGAAAGCGGCTGTTGCCCGCGCCGTATCGGCGGCCAAAAAGTTTTACCGGACTGTACGCCTAACGGATTTGCAGAAACGACGCACATGTCAGACAGCGGAAATCTGCAAATAAACGGTATAAATTTTGACATTTCGCGCAACCCTGACGCGCCAATATGTTTGCAAATGGGCGTATGCACACAAGAACCACTATTAGACCCGCTAACAAATCTAATAGCAGGCAAACTATTATTCGATTACTGGCAGAAAGCAACCGGTAACGGCTGGTGGCCCTGGGATATTTGCAACCGTACGAACACATGCAACTAGTTTAACTTCGTACACACGCCCGCTATAGTAATTTTTCAACCAACGAGAAAGGCTAAAAAATGTCAAACGAACTAGAGAAATCCTGGCTAGCTACTAATCAATCATTACAACAGCTAATACACGTAATGAACGAAATAACCGCAAGGCCTAAACCTTTAATGGAAACCTTTGAATTAAGCAGCAAGCGAATAATAGAAAGACTACAAAAACAGATAGACAAAATGAACGTACTAGATCACAGCGATCTAATAGACGATCTATATGAAGCACAACTAGAAATAAAATATTTGGTTAACTACTCAAAACACGTTTTAACAACTAAAGACAATTTAGAAGCGCAAAAATGAGGCGCGGCTATGACCCTGGCTACGGTAGCCGCGAACAATTACGAGACAGTGCAGAAAGATATATGGTAGTTGCGCGCGAACGTGACAAACTTAAAAGCGAAAACGCAGCGCTAATAGACGAAATAGCAGAACTAAAAGCGGTAATTGCCTATATGACTGAAGGCGAATAATGGCGCGCCAAATTACTTTAAACAATTTAGACCAGCCAGTAATACAGCTTGAACAAGCTGATTATGACAATTGCGTAGAAGTAACAGAAAAGATTTTAGAATACGCAAGGCGTAACGGCCACAAAAATAGTTACGGCATGAACCCAGCGCAGAATTACGCATACGATTTTTGCGGCGCGTTAGGCGAACAAGCAATAGCGCATTACTTTAACTTTGAATACACATATAACAGCTATGACCCCGCAGCTACTGACGTGCTGGGCTACCAGGTGCGGGCGACATATTACGGCAACGGCAGTTTGCTTACGCACCCAATAAAAAGTAGTGAAAATAATCGCGGCGATAACGCAGGACGCTATATTTTGGTAACTATTGACCCAACAGTATTAAGCGCAACTATTCGCGGATATTCGACACTAACGCGCTGTAACGAACGTGCCGAAAATTGGGTTACACAAATTAACGGTAAGCCGGTGCGCTGGCCGTGCTACTTCATGCCACAAGATCAGCTGTGGCCTATAGACATGTTGCCAGCATCACAAGAACTAATAAACCACCAAACGAGAAAGAACAACTAATGGCCTTTGACAAATCAAGTTTAGATAACTACGTAGACGTAGCGACACGGTTAAGGCTGGCATTTGACAAGTACCCTGATCTACGCGTACAAGAAACAAAACGCGAAGTAATAGAAATGCCTGATAAAAGCTGTTTTATACGTTGCGAAGTAGCCGTATGGCGTGACGCGGCAGACCTAAAGCCGTCTGTAGCTTCAGCTTGCGAACTGTACCCAGGGCGTACGCCGTACACAAAAAACAGTGAAAACGAAGTAGGTTTTACTTCAGCGTTAGGCCGCGCGCTGGGCTATATGGGTTTTGGCATTACTAACGCATTAGCCACACGTGACGAAGTACAGGCAGCGCGAAGCCGCCAAAATACACATTTAGCCCCAGTAGTAGCCTTGCACGAAGTAGAACAGCCGTTTGGTGACACAACAGACAATAAACAGTACGCGTCACCTAAACAGCGCGGCATGATACGCGCGCTGGCATTTGAAAAAAAGATAGGCACTACTGAATTAATGCCGTATATAAATAAAGTGTTAAATAACAAGTATTCAAGTATCGAAGCAATAACAAAACAGGAAGCTTCACAAGTGATCGAAGCGTTACAAGCGTGAACAGCTGGCAAATAGTGGCATTATGTGTTATTAGTTCGCCCGTGTTATGGGTAGCGGTAATTTGGTTAGTAATTTGTAATTAAATTTAGTGGTTCTGCCTTTAAGACATGATTTTAAAGGGTAATGCTATATCAGATTAAATTAAGGCACTAGTTAAGCCTTAGCCACTACATAATGAAAACTAGTACGGGCATATAGACCTACACACTTTGCAAGGTGAAAGGTATAAAACACGGTGACGTGGGTAGAAGGCGCTGTAGTAATACAGGCCTGGCTAACGGTTAAAGATATGGGTGCTGTACGAGGCTAAACAGCGGGGGGCTATCGCATTAGGCTTTTAAACGAAACAGAAACAAACAGTGAAACAAAACAAAACCTACACAGCTAAGCCCGCGCACAACGTCCGGCACAACGAACCGCAAGCAAGCGCGACAGCGCGCGCTAGCACCTACAGAAAGCACCTAAACAAATGACACAAGGCAAGAAACGCAGAACCCACAACGTACAACAAAACCACAAACGCAGCCTAAACGCAGAAACTAGAAGCAAACAAGAATTTAAAACAAATCGCCAACGATTACTAAAAGATAAACCATTGTGCCATTGGTGTAACAGCGCGCAAGCAACTACAGCCGATCACCTAATAGAAGTAGACCGCTGGCCAACAGATACCCCAGGCGTCAACGGACTAGACAACTTAGTAGCAGCGTGTCGAAGCTGTAACAGTTCACGCGGCGCACGATACGGAAACCTTAAACGTAAAAGCATTTACGAACTAGCACCCACAGTGAATATAAACAACAAAAACATTTATGCAAGCGATTGCATAACTATGCAAGACAAAAAAGAAAACACGTTTTTTTCTGTGCAAACTCCTGCCCCCGAAATTCCTCTCCACCCCCCTCTTTCCTTCTTTC
>Ga0181365_1000130_pt1 | contig 15104 bp, 18 predicted proteins | sample Fa13NDMM110DN_FD_130097 | JGI IMG/M metagenome (GOLD analysis project Ga0181365, IMG submission 130097) | Freshwater viral communities from Lake Michigan, USA - Fa13.ND.MM110.D.N | ecosystem: Environmental > Aquatic > Freshwater > Lake | place: USA: Michigan | collected 2013-09-24
ATGTATTGGCACATAATGATAATCCATTTGAATTTCTGCAAGGGTGCTTGAAAATTATGGAATCCGATTCCAGATTATACATTCAAACAAGCCAAGCGAATATGATAAAAAATTATCAGTTCGATACAATTTACCACGAGCATATATCATTCTTTAATAAAAATTCAATAAGAGAATTATTTTATAGATGCAGATTAGAAATTGTTGACTATTATTTTTTAAATGATATTCACGGAGGTTCTGACTTGTATGTATTGAAAAAATTAAGCGACATTCCTATTGAGGAGTATTTAGAATTTGCATCACGCAGTTACGATTTTGCAAAAGAATTTAAAATAATTATTACTGAACTGCAAAAGAAAAATAAGATTGTTTGTTATGGTGGCGCTGCTAAAATGATTAACTTAATAAGATTTACAAAAATAAATCCCGACTATATCATTGACGACACACCAACAAAGATTGGAAAAACAATTGAGGGCATTGTAGTCGAAAAAAATTCATACCTTGCAGAATTAAATGATGGCACATATATCATACCAGTTTGGAATTTCTATGAAGAGATAAAATTAAAAGTAGAAGCAGATTACCCAAATAAATTTAAGTTCATTAAATACATTCCTCAAATAATTATAGAATGAAAATAATAATTTTAGTTCAAGGGTGCGAAGATTACCCGTACAAAGCAATACAAGATGCGCAGATGAATACTTGGGATAATGTTCAAGTAGATAATGTAGATACTTATTTTTATATGGGGAATGATAAGCACGAAGAGGAAACGGAATTGGTAGTACAAACAATTGTAAGTCCATTTAAAGAAAAATCAGTTTCAAAACATAAAAAAATATTTGTTCCTTGCTCTGAGAATTACAATATGATGCATTGGAGATATAAACTTGCGTTGGATTATATTTGGAATAAGGATTGGGATTTTATTTTCCGCACAAATACTTCCTCGTATGTAGATAAACAAAAACTTTTTAACTTTGCAAATACAATGCTAACAGAAAAATGTTATTGCGGGATTGATGGCGGTGGATTTGCCTCTGGTTGCGGTGTATTGATAAGTAGAGATGTGGCAAAGATTTTCAAAGACCAATTTGATTCTCATCCTACTGATTCAGAAGATTGTTTGATGGGAACTTATGCTACAAAAAACGGAATAGAAATTACAAAAGGAGCGAAGCGGTTTGATTATTATTTTGCTGACCATTCAAACGGATTGCCAAACATTTATCATTACCGATGTAAGAGTGATACAACAGATAGAACAAAAGATATTCAAGCATTTTACGATATACACAAAACAAAATGATAGAAATTTTAATTATTTTAATTAGTTCGTCTTGCTTTGCTATTGTGTTTGCAGATTTGAGTGGTATAATGAATGTTGTTAAAACTTTCCTAATGAAAAAAGGAATTTGGTATCGTAAAGGTTTATATGTCAATGGTCAGTATCAAAACAATTCAGAGTTTGGGACTCTTTATACAAGAAGATTGAAACCATTTGATTGTTCAATTTGTCTTTCTTTTTGGACTTGTATTATTTATTGTCCATTTTTTGCAGACATTTCAATTTTAAATTCATTTGCTTTTGCTTGTGTAAGTATGGTAATAACAAAATTTATAAATAAGATTATTAATTAATGCAACTTACTAAAGACGATTATTTTATTTTAGAAGCATTTAAGTCAACAATAAAGCACGTTGCTAATGGAGGCAGTACTTCTAAATCGGAAGCGTGGTGGTCAATGAATACAGTAAATATAATTCATACGGGAGAACATTTAATAAGTGGTTGTACTGCTTGTATGGTAGAGGATTACAGAAGGTTTGCAAATATGATTGAAGAGTATGAGATAAAATTATTTAACGAAACAAATACAAACTGATGCCAAAAGTAAATCCAAACGAATCACACGAAAATTATATGGCTCGTTGTAATTCAGATTCAGAAATGAATAGTAAATATCCAAGCCAAACCGAAAGGAGTGCTATGTGTCATTACTATTGGAAAAGAAAAGAAATGAACGCAGAAGATTTTGCAGAATCATATACTGATTATCCAAAAGGAGCAAGTAATAATGCGAAGAGAGCATTGGAATGGGCTGACAAACACGGATGGGGAAGTTGCGGAGGACCAGTTGGGAAAGCAAGAGCAAATCAATTAGCAAATCGTGAACCAATTAGCAGAGAGACAATAGCACGAATGTCTTCATTTAGAAGACATCAGCAAAATAAAGATGTTCCGTATTCAGAAGGGTGCGGTGGTTTAATGTGGGATGCTTGGGGGGGAGAATCGGGAATTAGTTGGGCGACAAATAAATTAAAAGAGATAGATAAAAAATGAAAGCAAAACCGATATATGAAGTTACTGGAAACTTCGATGTGTCGAAAGCAATTATCATTAAGGCAAAACTAATTAAAAAATTAGGAAACGATTTTCATATTATAATACTTTCAGATAAAAACATAAAAGAATTAAAAACAAAAATAATTTACCCACGACAATCATTATGGAACTTTATATTTAACAGATGGCAAAAATAGTTAACGCAACAACATCAAAAAAAACTTTTGGCTTACGTAAAAAAGGAAGAGCAAAAAAATCTAAAAATAAACATTGTAGAAAAACAAAATCATATAACAAACAAGGCAGATAACTAAAACCAAATAAAATGAAAATAGAAAAAGTAAAATTATCCAAAATTAAAAGTAATCCAAATAATCCACGCATTATTAAAGACGATAAATTTTTTATGCTTGTTAAAAGCATTAAAGATTTTCCACAGATGCTTGACATCAGACCAATCGTAGTCAATAAAGATATGATGGTGCTTGGAGGAAATATGCGTTTAAAAGCGTGTCTTGAAGCGGGAATGACCGAAGCACCTATAATTGTTGCTGACAATCTTACAGAAGAACAACAAAAAGAATTTTTAATTAAAGACAATGTAAGCGGAGGACAATTTGATTGGGATATAATTGCTAATGAATGGGATAGTGATTTATTATTAGAATGGGGAGTAGATGCTTGGAGTGTTGATTTAGATACATTAAATATAGAAAATAGTGAAAATGAAACAACATCTGAAACAAATAATAAAATTACTGATGACGATTATTCATTATTCCAATTAGTAATGTTACACGAAAATAAAATATTATTACAAGATACATTAAATAATATTAAGAAAAACTTTTTATTTGAAAAGGTAGAAGATGCTATTATGGAATTAGTTAGAACATATAATAAATAAAAAAAATGAGAAAAGAAAATGAAGCATTTATTCAATTTGAAAATGATAATTATGGAATTATTTTTAATGATGAAAACCATAAAGAATATCCTATTAAGTATTATAATTTAATAAATGGATTAGGATGTGTATTTGAAAATAACAAAAGTTATTTTGGGTATGTTTATGGTGGTATCTTTGTATTTCCAGATAGCAAAGGATATAATGTTACATTATCAAATGGTATGTTTTTTAGTTTTCACGGAAAAATTAAACCAGAATTATGGGCAAGTGGAAAAGTTATTATTATAGAAGTTCAAAATGAAAAAGGAAATTATAAAAATAATAATTATACTGCATATAGAATTTTTGGTGGTGCAATAGAAGAGAAGGGAAGATTAAAATACATTGATGGATGCACAGATAGTTTACTTATATCTCCAGTAAAAAAGGGTGACCCTTGTTTAAATCATTTACATTTTCCAGATAGCATAGACCAAACTCAACATACTCATCCAAGTCATAGAATAGGAATTGTTGCATCTGGCAGAGGAGAATGTATAACTCCATTTGGAAATTTACCATTGGAAACGGGAATGATATTTGTAATTAAAGAATGGGATGGAAAAACATTTTCAATTGGATTAGATGGGAATAGTTATCCAAATGGACAACACGCTTTTAAAACATTTGATACTGTAATGAATGTTATAGCATTTCATCCCGATAGTGATTTTGGAGCAGAAGATGAATTTCATCCTATGATAAATCGCACAATTGTTGGAGGAGTTTCAGCAAATAAATTAAAAAATATAATGACTAAATAATATGGCAACAATTAGAAAAAAAACATATAATAAAACTAATGTATTAGAAGAGTCATTAAATAGAATTAGATATTGCTATAACAATTTTGATAATGTAGAAGTATCTTTTTCTGGTGGCAAAGATAGTACCGCTGTATTAAATTTAACATTAAAAGTTGCTGAAGAGATGAATAGATTACCACTTGTATTAAATTTTTATGACGAGGAGGCAATTCATCCAACAACTATTGAATATATTGAAAGAGTAAGACAAAATCCAAAAGTAAAATTAAATTGGTGGTGTTTGGAGTTTCAACATCGTAATGCTTGTTCTAATGAAGAGCCATTTTGGTATACTTGGGAAAAGGAAAAAAAAGATATTTGGGTTAGAGAATTACCAGAAGGTGCTATAACATTTCATCCCGAATTTATTAAAGGAATGACATTGGTAGACTTTGCTGAAAAAAGAGTAGAGAAATGTAATGGACAAACAATAGACTTTACTGGAGTTAGAACGCAAGAATCTTTAAGAAGATTAATGATGATTTCTACAAAAGTAAATGATAATTATATTACAAGAATAAATCATTATAATAAAGCACATCCAATTTATGATTGGAGCAGTCAAGATGTATGGAAATTAGTAAATGATTGGGGAATAGATTATAATAAAACTTATGACATTTATAATAAAACAAAATTATACAATAAATTTCTTACTCAAAGAGTATGTCCTCCTTTTGGTGAAGAGCCGTTAAGAGGATTATGGATATTTTCAGAATGTTTCCCCGAGATGTGGCACAAAATGATAAATAGAGTTAGTGGGGTTGCAACTGCTTGGAGATATGCAAATACTGAAATTTATGGTTGTAAAACAATAAGTAAGCCAGACAATGTAACTTGGAAAGAATATTTACAATATATTTTAGATACTTATTCTGGCAAGGAAAAACAAACAGTATCTACAAATATAAACTCATATATTAGGCAACATAATAGATGCGCAAAAGATAAACTTGAAAATGAAATTCCAAATATGTTAACTGGTATTTCATATAGTTGGTTGTGTAAGATTGCTATTAAGGGAGATTTCAAAGGTAGACAAGGAGTTACAACAATAAGAGCAAAAATTCAAAATAAAGCCGGTATAACAAGAGATGAGGCAGTATTAAGATATGGCAATCAAAATTATATTAAAGAATACTTTGATAAAAAAAAGAATGGAAAATAATTTAAAAAATAATTATCCATCAATTACAAAAATACTTTCATCAACTCAATCCAAAGAAAGTCAAGATGCACTTGAAAGGTGGAGATTAAGGGTTGGATTAGAAGTAGCAGAAAAAATTAAAGAAGATGCAATAGAAAGAGGGATTAAGTATGACAAATATGTTCAAGATTTTTATAATAAAAAAGAAATTCCACATAAACAATTAGCAAACCATCTGCAAGAGTACGAACTGCATTCATTAGAACAAAATGTAAAAAGTGATATTTATAAATACAAAGGTAGATATGATTGTATTTTTATTAAAAATAATATTTTAATTTTAAATGATTTCAAAGGTTCAACAAAAGAAAAACAAAGAAAATGGCTTAATGATTACCCTCTGCAAATATCAGCATACTGCAAAGCATTAGAGGAAGATAACATATATGTAAATTATGCAATGATTACAGTTATACTTGACGATAGAATACAAAAATTTATTTTTAATATGGACCAAATGGAATGCTTTTTTAAACAATTTTTAATTAGACTTAATAAATATAAAAATGAAACAACCTATTGACAATGTAGTATGGCTTGACAGAAATGACTTGTCGCCAAATTTGTATAATCCCAATATGGTAGCACCGCCCGAAATGGATTTGCTTAAACAAAGTATTCTATCAGATGGTTGGTTATTTCCTATCATTGTGTTTGATAAAACAATAAACATAGATGGATTAACTGATAATAAAAATTTTGATAAGTATACTATTATAGATGGATTTCATAGATATACTTTAAGTGGTACACAAGATTTTATTAAATTGTTTCAAGGAAAAATTCCTTGTATAGTACTTAATCCAATAAATCCGATTGCTACAACAGTAAGAATGAATAGAGCAAAAGGAACTCACGCAGTATTAAAAATGGGAGATATTGTTAAGCACGAAATAGATAACAAAAAATCTATAAATCAAATTATGAAAGAATTTGGAATGGAAAAAGAAGAAGTAATAAGATTGGCTAACAGAATGGGTATTCATAAAAATTCAATAATTACTGACACTGAATGGAGTAATAGTTGGACTCCGAAAAGTTAATATAAAAATATAAAGTATGAACCAACAAAATCCAACACTTAAAAGAGCGATGCTTGTAGCATTGGAAAAATCATTAGGAATAGTAACTTCTGCTTGTAAAAAAGTAGGAATAGATAGGTCAACTCATTATGAATGGTTAAAACAAGATAAAGAATATAGAAAACTTGTAAAAGATATTGATAATGTAGCACTTGATTTTGGAGAAACAAAATTACACGAACAAATAGGTAGAGGTAATCCTTTGTCAACAATTTTTTTTCTTAAATGCAGAGGAAAGAAACGAGGTTACATTGAGCAGAATATAATTGAAGTAAAAGGTAATATGAAATTCCGAGCAGACTTTGGCACAAGCAGTCCTATACACACCACACCCGAACCAGAAGTTAATTCATAATTGCATAAACAATACTGAACATAAATATTATGTAATCAATATTGGTAGGCAGTTTGGAAAAACTTTATTGGCAATGAATCAAATGTTATATTGGGCATTAAACGAGCGTAAAATAAAAATTGCTTGGGTATCTCCCGTATATCGTCAATCTAAAAAAGTTTTTGACGAATGTGCAAAAGCATTTGCTAAAAGACCAGAAATTTATCGTAATTTAAATAGAAGTGATTTAATTATTGAATACATTACTGGTTCAACGATTCAATTTTTTTCTGCTGAACGATATGACAATATGAGGGGATTTACTTTTGATTATTTAATTGTAGACGAATTTTCTTATGTTCACGAACGTGCTTGGACAGAAGTATTAAGAGCAACTGTTTTAGTAAGAGGAAAAAAAGTATTATTAATTTCTACTCCACGAGGAAAGAATCATTTTTATTTATTGCATCAGTTAGATGGAATAAATCCGCAATACAAATCTTTCACGATGACATCGTATGATAATCCAATGATTAATCCTACGGAGATTGACGATGCAAAATTAACTTTGCCAGACCACGTTTTTAGACAAGAGTACCTTGCAGAATTTGTTGAGGGTGGCGCAAATATTTTTAGTCCATTTTTTCAATCTGAAAATGGAGGAACAAAATTTTATGGTGGCGTAGATTTAGGTAGGTCAAATGATTATACAGTTTTATCTATTTTAAATGAAAAAGGAGAGCAAGTATTTATTGAAAGATGGAGACACGATAGTTGGAGTAGTATTTCAAAAAGAGTAGCAGATAAAATAAATGAATACAATGCAATTACTTATGTAGAAGTAAATAGTGTTGGGGATGCAATTTTTGAACAATTGCAATCATTATGCAATACAAGAGAAAATTTACATCCATTTATAACTACTTCAAAATCAAAGCAAGATATTATAGAAAGTATGGCAATAGCATCACAAAGAAAAGAAGTTACTTTTTTACCAATAGATTGGTTACAAAAAGAGTTTGAAGTGTTTACTTTTAAATATAATCCAAAAAGTAGAAATGTAAATTATGGCGCTCCCTATGGATTTCACGACGATGGTGTAATGGCAAGTGCATTTTCTTTTGAATCATATAAAAAATTAAAAAGTTCTGGAGAATACTATATAACATAATCGGATATTTACGATTAAATACGAATACAAATATTATTATAAAATTTTATTAAAATCATTTTAAGACGATTTAAGCAACTTTAATATTGATTAAGGGTGTATCATTAAAAACTATTTTGAATGAAGCACAGACGATTTAAATGCTATTTAAAGGGTACTTAAAATAAATTTTAATAAAATATAAAAATAATTTCATTTGATATTAAAATAAAATTATGTCTTATTTAGTTAAACATATATTACTTATACCATTACCTATACCATTACTATACCATTACCTAACATTCTAAATAGCCCCTAATAAGCATCTAAAATAAATAAATAATAAAAAAAATGAATACAATATCAAATTTTTCTACCATAACAAAAACAGAAAACAAAAAACAATTTGACTGGAGTAAAATTCCATTAGGCACATTCTCTGCTATTGATGTATTATCAAAAGCAAAAGTAACAGATGAGATACAAAGAGATATTACTTTACTGCATCTAATAACAAGGCAGTCAGAAAGTTACTATGAGAAAATTCCATTATCGGAATTACAAATACATAGAACGCAGATGCACAATTTTTTAAATACACAAATGGAGGGGAGGTATCAAAAATACTTTTGGTGCAAAGGCAGAAAATATATGGTCAGCGAAACAATGGAAGAGTTTAATGGAGCACAATTAGAGGGCATATCATTATTAAAACTTACTGCTGAAAACTTCGGAGAAAAAGCATCACTCGTAATGGCAATACTTTCAAAAGAAAAATTTGTATGGTATAAATTTTGGCAAAAGAAATTATCAATAAAAGAAACTGCAAAAATCTTTGATGAATTTCTACCTACCTCAATAGGCATTGGAATTTCCAACTTTTTTTTTCTCTACTCGCATCACTTGTTGCCATTAGTTTTGGAAGCAGTACAAAAGGAAGCAGAAGAGATGATGACGAATTAGCAGATGCCGTTCCAGATTTCTCTCCAAAGAAAGTTTCTATGTTTGAACATTGGGGACATTTCTATACGATATTTGAATTGACGGGCAGAGATTATAACAAGATGGATTACTGGAGAGAGCAATCAATAGTTTACATTTATAACTGCCTTGCTTTCAGAAAAGATTTACAAGACGAGGAGGCAAAAAAAAATAATAACAGAATCATTTAATTGACTCTTTAATTTATATGGCTGATAAAGATTTTGTAGATAGCATTGCCGAAATTGTTGCAGTATGGGGAAACAAACTAACCGAAGATATAACGGAAAGTTTGGGGAAAAAAGATATGGTACATAGCGGAGTAACCGCTGCATCATTTAAACCAAACGTAAAAATTGGCGAGGACTTTGTAGAGTTTACATTAGAAGCACCAAGTTATTATGATGTGTTAGATAAGGGAGGAAAGAGTTGGACTAACAAACAACCTCCAGTAGATTCTATACTCAAGTGGATGAAAACAAGAGGAATACAAGCAACCATACCAGTAAAAAAACAAACATTAGCATCTACTATAAAAAATAAAAAGATGGTAATAAAAAAAGTAGTTAAACCACAAACACAATTAGAAGCAGATAAATCATATGCTTTTGGTATTGCTGCGAATATTAAAAAGAATGGAGTAATAAAAAGATTTGGTTACAAAGGAAGCAATTTTTATTCCGAAGTAGTAAATGAAAAAGCATTTTTAGAATTAAGAAAAATAATAATCAAACATACAGCTAATCCAAGTTTCATATTACAATTTATTGACCCCGCAAAACAATAACAATGGCAATTACTATCCAACAACAACCAGACCTTTATTCTCCCGTTTACAATCCAATGCGATTTGTAATACAAAGCACTAATAACACATCGGCAAATTTTAAATACGTTGTAGATTTATATGTGAGCGGTGTAAGTGGAAGAGTATGGCGAGGATTGTATAATGCAAATTCATTATACGGAAATGCAGCAGCGGATATTTCAAGAGTGCTTGAATCTTTTGTTACCTACGATTTAGATACTTCGTTGTATGGATTTCAAACTTGTGAAAATTCTTTACGTGCTTATGAATTAAAAATCGGTGAGCAGTACGGAGCAAGTTCGGGAATAACAACTTACCCAAATATAAAAGTAACGGGAACAAAGTATGCTTGGAATGGAGTATTTGACACAGAAACATTTAGGACTTATGTTTATACTAACTATACTCCTAATGGAAATAATGCAATACTATCAAACATTTCTAACAATGTAACTGGAGCAGTAATAACTCAATACTATTATCAATCTACAAATAGAGCGTATCAATATATGCTGAATGATACGAGCGGTTCAGTTTATTTTGCAGTAATAAAAACCTACACTAATAACGCATTGGTAGGTACATACAAAATAGCAAATAGTTACCAAGCATCCTCTACCTACTTAATGAAAATGGTTCGTGTTGGTGTAGGATATTATGATTTAAATAATTCAACTTTGTATAGTGGAGTACAACCAGTAATAACATCTTCAATAGATACATATACAATAGAGATAACAGATTTTTTTGGTAACTTAAATTCTCCAATAACAACTTATAAAATAGATTGCGTTTGGCATAATACAAATCCAATAGCATTACATTGGATGAATAGGTTAGGAGGATTTGATACATACTTATTTAAATTAGTAACTAAAAAATTCTCCGACCTTAAAAGAGATTCATTACAAAAAAATATTGGAGGATTAACTGAAAGCGGTTGGACATATAAAGCACAAGACAGAGGCACAACAATTTTCAATACAGACATTACAGATAAATGGACATTGGAATCAGATTGGATTAATGATGCGCAAAGTATTTGGTTGCAAGAATTAATTGAATCTCCCGAAGTATATTATTACAATGGTACAAATATGATTCCCGTAATAGTAAAAAATAACGGAACGGAAATAAAAACAATAGCAAACTTTGAAAAGTTATTTAATCAAACGGTTGAAATAGAATTTGGTAATAAGCGTTGGACACAAAGAGCATAAATGAGAACAGAACTATTTTTAAATAACACAAGGGTAGATATGATGGAGGAAGTCCAAGCGTCATTAAATTTAATGATAGCAGATATTCGTGACCCAAAATCTCGCAAAGGTTCATTCTCAAAAACAATTAAATTACCCGCATCAAAAACTATTGATAAATTATTGGGTGGCATATTTGATATAGCAGAGGATATTCAAACAACGGGAATAATAAATTTTGTTCCAGACTTCAATCCAAATTTAAAATGTACTGCGATACTTTATGCTGATGGCTTGGAGCAGTTCAATGGTATAATGAGATTGTTAAGTATTGACAGAGACCAACAAAACTTTGCCAAGATAATTTACAATGTAATCCTTACGGGAGATGTAAGTAATATTTATTCGGCAATGTCAGATAAGAAATTAACTGAACTTAATTTAAGTCAATACAATCACACCTACGATAAGGCAACGCAACAAGCAACTTGGACTTCTGTAAATTACGGAAATGGCTATGTGTATCCAATGATAAATTATGGTCACAATGCAAATTCAAATGCTTGGCACGTATCAGATTTTTTACCAGCAACTTATTTAAAAACTTATATTGATGCAATTTTTTTAGATGCGGGATTTACTTATACATCTACTTTTTTTGATAGTGCATTTTTTAAAAGATTAATTGTACCATACGCTGGAGAGGGATTAACATTAAGTCCATCACAAGTTACAAGTAGATTATTTGATGCTGAACTATCAGCGACAAATACAACTACGCTACCTTTTACAAATGCGTATATTCAATTTAATGTTTCTCCAATTATATTCAATACAGAAAATTCAGACCCATCAAATCAGTATGACCCAACAACTGGAATATTTACTGCATTAAATACTGGCTTCTATGAATTTTTCCTTTATGCAGTAGTAGAGGGATTATGTTCTGTTGCGGGAACAATCAATGCTCCCGTATCTCTAATACCTTGTAGTGTATCAATAGATTTAGTACATAGTAATTTAGGAACAATACCATTAGCATCAGCAAATTTTAATTTAGTTAATGGAACTGCTTATGTAATAGGAAGTACAATTTATAGTCAAACTTTAACGGGAACATCTCCAAGTATTCATATGTTTGCGGGAGAAACAATGTATGCTAAATATACAGTTACAATTATTAGTGTAACAAATTTTAACTACTCATCTGCTCCATTAGTAATTCAACATAATATAAATGCTGGTGCTGATTTTGAAAATAGAATTAGTAATACTACCATTCAGCAAGGTGGTGCAATTGATATGAGTAGTGTTGCTCCAATAGATATTAAACAAGCAGATTTATTTTCATCTGTTATGCAAACATTTAATTTGTTTTGCGAGATAGATAAAACAACTCCAAACAATTTAATAATAGATACGTATGATGATTTTTATGGTACGGGTTCAAAAAGAGATTGGACTAAAAAAGTAGATGTATCAAAGACAATGACTATAACTCCAATGGGAGCATTAGACGCAAGACGATACAAAATAAAATATTCAGACGATACAGATTATTGGAATAAATTTTACAAAGACAAATGGCAGAAATCATACGGAGAAAAAAACGTAGATATAATAAATGATTTCTTAAAGAATACAAATACAAACGAAGTTTTATTTGCTCCTACTCCTTTGATTGGCGAAGTAGCAACTGATAGAATCATTCCCGAAATTTATTCGCTTGGTAATAGCGGAGTACAAACAAAAGTAAAATCTAAAATGAGGTTGCTATATTGGGGTGGTACATTAGCAACAGTAAATCCTTGGAACTATTATTCGTCACAAAGTTCACAGCCATCAACATTAGAAGTTGTTTATCCATATTGCGGTCACGTAGATAATCCGATTACACCAACTTTAGATTTATGCTTCGGAGTGCCATCTGAAATTTATTATGTTAATCCGTATGGATTTACTTCATATACAAATAATAATCTTTATAATAAATATCATTCTAAATTCATTGAGGAAATCACAGATAGGAATAGTAAATTAATTGTATTGTTTATTTATTTAAATCCTCTTGACATATTTAATATTTCATTTAGAGATTTAATTTATATTGATAATCATTTTTACAGATTACAAAAAATAATAGATTACAATCCAATAAATCCGCAATCTACAAAGGTAGAATTATTAAAAATTAAAAATGGTGTGCCGTATGTTGCTCAATCAAAACAAATTGATTTTAGCGTAGATACTTTATTTAATAACAATGATAGAACTCCTTTGGGTGGTGGCAATATTGGTAGAGGAGATTTAATGAATACGGGTAACAATTCTGTAATTGGTTCTGATAATTATGTTTCTAAAACTTCAAGCGGTTCAATAGTAGGTGGCGAAAATAATAGAGTAGGAAATAATGCAAAGATGGTTTCTATTTTAAATTCATCTGGTGTAGCAGTTCTTGGTGGTCTGTCAAATGTATCTGTAATAAATACAAATGATGTTACTATTACAGAATCAAATGTAAGTTACATTGACGGAGTACGAATGATGGGAAAGAATAATGTATTTACATTAACGCAGAATGCTACTATCGGAAGTGCGGGAATTTATTTATGTACTGGTGCTATAACAGTTACTATGGACACAAAATTTATTACTACTGGCGACATCATACAAATAAAAAGAAGTGCGGGTGGTGTAGTTACAATTAGTGGAGGGGGAATTACTATTGATGGTGCAGCAACTTTTACATTGAATACATTATACGATTCAGCAACTTTATATTATACGGGAACAGAATATTTAATAATTTAATTATGACATTCATACAAGGAGGCGGAAGTGGAACTATTACAAGTATTGGAACTGCGGGATTAATTTCGGGAGGAACAATTACTACGAGCGGAACAATTACTACTTCTGTAACTACAAATAAATTAGTTGGAAGAGCAACTGCTGGTACTGGTGTAATGGAGGAAATTATATTGGGAACGGGATTAAGTTTTTCTGGCACTACTTTAAATGCAAGTGGAGGAGGAGCGGGTAGTGGGGAAATTATTGACTTGGGAGATAGAATGACTGGAAGTGAAATTTTAGATATAGGACAAAGAGTATAATAACAACAAATGAAATTTTAGAAATAAGACAAATACTATAATATGGGACAGATAAAAATTCCGAGAATAACAACGAGCGATAGAACTTCATTAACATTAGCAGTTGGAGAATTAGTTTACGATACTACCAATGGCGGTGTGTATAAAGGAGATGGCTCAACTGCGGGAGGAGTAGTTGTTGGTGGAGGAACAGTTACAAGTGTAGCAGCATCAGTCCCTACATTCCTATCTGTTTCGGGGAGTCCAATCACCACAAGTGGTACATTAGCAATTTCTTTAAGTGGAACTGCATTGCCAGTTGCTAATGGAGGCACGGGAGTAACAACATCAACGGGAAGTGGAAATAATGTTTTATCAATATCGCCAACATTAGTCACACCTATTCTTGGGAGTGCGAGTGCAACTGCATTGGCATTTACATCTACTGCGGTAAGTGGATTGACAATAAATAGATTAACAACAACACAACGACAAGCATTGACACCCGTAATGGGAGATGTGGTGTATGATACAACCATTGGAACTACTTGCACCTACAATGGAACATTTTGGCAATACAGCAAGGAGTATTATACGACTGTGAATTCAACCACAACAGCAATTACTGCATCAACAATTACTGGACTGACAACATTTATATTGGAAGCAAATTCAACTTATGATATTAATGGTCAATTTTTAATTGGATGCAATGGTGCGGGTGGTGTAAAATTTGGACATAGTTTACCAGCGGGAGCAACATCTTTTATTAATTATTCGGGCATAGGAACATCATTAGTAACAACACAACAAATAGCAAATGTTAACGGAGCGTTAACTGCTACTGCAATCAATAGAGCAGTTAATACTTCATACTTAATATTTGGTGGTGCAATAACAACAGCAGCAACTGCGGGAAGTATCGATATGCAATTTGCAAGTGGTACTGCTGCACAAACATCAACTGTCTATGGTCAATTTTCACTTGGTTATCAATCAAAAATAACATTAACAAAAAGAGCATAATGAAAATTATTAAATACGAAAACTACAACACCACACCACTACCTTCTGAATTTATCAGAGTGCATTGTGATGGAATAAATTACTTCTTTGCAGAGAACGAAAGTGATGTTG
>Ga0181365_1000131_pt1 | contig 15064 bp, 32 predicted proteins | sample Fa13NDMM110DN_FD_130097 | JGI IMG/M metagenome (GOLD analysis project Ga0181365, IMG submission 130097) | Freshwater viral communities from Lake Michigan, USA - Fa13.ND.MM110.D.N | ecosystem: Environmental > Aquatic > Freshwater > Lake | place: USA: Michigan | collected 2013-09-24
GATAGGACGCTTTCCAGAACCGATGTGTCCGATGATTTCGGTCATTTCCATACCGTGAACAATATTGTTCTTAATGCTAACGGTGATTACAGTATTCATTTCGCTTACCCCTCAACTGAACTTGATATGGAAAGTATAGGCAATGATTTTTGATATGTCAATACCTGTGTCACGGTATTTATAAAAATATTTTGACACACCTGTAGACAGGTCATTGCATATATATAAGGTACGCACAGGCACACACACAGGCACACCCGTGCGGAATTAGTACTTAACTAATTAAGTAGTTAACATAGTACTAATTAGGTTGTTAATTAAGTCTTCCCTAATTAGTACCTACTTAACTATAGAAGGGTAGGGGGTGTGGGGGAAGGGGTTATGTAATCCCTAAACACGGCTCCGAATACAAAGCCCCGAGCCAGACGCATTGAGAGCCCGTACAAGGCTCCACAAGCCCCGTACAGCGTAGGTACATACCGATGTAGGCTAACTTATCAATTGGGCTTTATTTTGCTCCGTACGGTCAATAAAAATACTTTACAAAGTCTATTGACATCTCGTGTATCGTTGCCTATACTCTATTCAATCAAGTTCGAGGAGTTCAGAAATGGTCACTACAGTCACGGTCAGCGTCAACAAGTTCAATCAGTCCGGAGTCGAGATGAATGCGGTCGTCGGGACTTTCGGAACTGGCAAGCGTCCAACGGGACGCATCGTTATGGGGACGTTCCCAACAGGTAGCACCACTTGGTTCAAGGTGCTTGCTATCTGGATGAAGGCAAATCCTGACATCAAGGTGACCTTCTAAAAATAGTTACCGGGGTTTGTCACGAAAATGGCAAATCCCGGGATTGTATACGTGAGAGAAGAAAAAGATATGAACAACTACTACGACATCCCAGACATGACAACTTGGAACCGCCACCAGAAACTCCATTGGCATATGGCAAATCCAGAGATGAGCAACTACATCCAGAGCAAAACGCCCGTACTTGAGTACCTTGCACTCAACGGCTACTTCATCAATGAGCCAACCTCTCGCCACATTCTGGTGAACATCATTGACGATGCATCGTTTGCTTTCAATAAGTTTGTCAACTACCTCGAGAATGCTCATCCGACAGATGACTATATTGAGCGTGACAGCCTGTTGGAAAACTGTGCATATCCAAGTGCACTCTTTGAAGAGGCGTTTGAAAACATCTGTGCTACGTTCTTCGTACGCCGTGGTGAGTTCCCAGATGACACCCTCGACATCGCACTGAATGACTTACACTTGAACTTCAAGTACACGTCTCAGAATGACCCGTACGACCCTCAATGGTGGGAGTTCCGGTTTGTAGATGCGTACCTCGAATCCTGCCTTGGGCTTGGCGAAAAGCCCTTCATCGAGTGATAGCCACTACCAACACTAAAGCCCCTGTATGAGCCACACAAAGCCTTACAGGGGCTTTACCATTTACCCTTGCACGAGGGCTCAGATGAGTGTTATATTCAAGCCCCGGGCTCAAACTATTGACAACCCGATTGTGCCAGAGGAGAAAGCATGACGCTGAGTGAAGTACTTCCAGACCTAGCAAATGGAAAGTCCGTTACACGTAAATCAAGTACCGTAGACAGAATGATTCGGTACGACAAGAAAACTAAAAACTTCCACGAGGGAATCCAAGGTATTCCTGATGTTCACGTTGCACGGCGTATCGAATTTACGCTTGACGAACTTGGTGCTCAAGACTGGGTGATTGTCAATGACGGGAATTGACGCACTCACGATGCTTAGGAGCGGCAAGGCGGTTTTGATTACATTGACCGACGACTATCGGATTCAGATTGAAGCCACTAACGGGATACTCCCAAACGGTGAAGTTGAAACCTCGATTCGGGTTTACGGAACTCAACTCAATAACGACATTCTTCTCTACTACATACTAAATGAGAAGTGGACGGTTATGAAGTGAAGACGATACAAGACGTTGTAATGTCGGTACTCAACTTTGAAGACGCACAGGCTGAAGTCGGCACACTCGACATTTCAGTCGCCACGCATCCTGACAGGAGGGCGGTCAAGATTATGATAAGGAATCGGAATACCAATCAGGCTACGTCCAGAACAATGCTTGAAAGTGACATCACACTTGCACGTATCCCATCCAAACTCATCGAGGATGAAATCACAAACATGAGGTCAGAATTGGTTGACCGACAGTTTATGAAAAATACTTTCAATAGGGGTTGACATCTGGTTTTATACAGGTTATTATCTTTGTGTGGTTGAGGAGAGACATCAAGTCAGTCACACAAAGAGTCACTTACCAAATGTACGGGAATAGGCTGGGAAGTAGGACATACACGAAGTGTCCAGCCGCTAAAAATAGCCCTGATGGTAAGTGAATAATGTTTTACTCGTAAACCGATAGCGGACATTGCACCGCCAAGACACTCTGACAAGAGTGCGCCATACCGGAGTTGGATTAGACTGGGGAAGTAGGACATACACGAAGAATCCCAGTCGTGAAATAGCCAACACGGTAGGTCAAAGATAAAAATCAGTGAGATGTTACTGAATACACCAACCCGAACGAGGGTTGGTTTTTTTGTATTTGAACTTGCTAGTGAGTCGTGTACTGGTAAAGTCCTATTGAATCTCCTTCACTGAAGCCTCACGCTAACTCCTCAGCGTGGGGCTTCTTTTATTCACCACGAACTGAAGGGTATGGATACGCCCTATTCGCTTCTAGGAACCTCGTACGGAGGCGTTTTGTCTCAACCTTGGACTTACCTAGCACGTAGGCATATTTATGTTTCTTTGGAGCCGACACTTGAGTTGCGATTGATTGCTTTTGGCGAGACATGGCACGAAGGCTACTCTCAATGGATAGCGGCACTCGAGTCCAGTCGATACAGCCATCATGAATCCAGTTGTCATCCCACTTGATTCCAATTTCACGAGCATAGAGTCTGTACGCTGACTTCTGTCTGAAGAATCTGTCTGACACTATCTTCCCGGTGTAGGGATTGATGTACCTTGTAGATGCTCCAAACCGATTACCAAGGTAGTAAAAGTTACAGGCTTGATAAATCGTGCCTAACTCTTTAGCGGCAGGGTCGGAGTAGGCGGTAAACAGCCTGAACTCAGTGTTGGTAACCATGTCTCGGATGCACCACATCATCATCCGGCTGGCTAAACACTTTGGTGACCACGACACACACGCTCCTCGGCTGATGAGACGCTCAATCCGTGTGTCATCCCCAAGCATCTTAGACATAGCGTTAGGGAGGTTCATCAAAATCACCCCAGCAAGGATATGCCGCCCAAACAACCCCTGACTAGGGTCGAAGTAGTACGCCCCATACCAGTGCGTTGTGTACTGAGAGATTGTCCCAAGCCACTCATGCCTCTTGATGAACTCAATTGCCTGTTCCTTCTCCTCATCAGTCCGCATTAGCCTGAACGTGAAGTCGCTAACAGCCATTGCCGCTATGATTTCAGGCTTGATTCCAGACAAGGTTATGTCTTCAGTAAGATTGTTGTGCCTAATGTCGTATTGCCAGCAGTGAGGCTTGTCGTAAGAGCGGAGTGATGCTTCATCTAAGTCCGAATTCACAACAAGGATAGGCTCATTGCTGACGGCACACTGTGGGATGTCAAAGAGTGGGAGTTGGATGTCGCTCATATAAAGAAAAACCCCGCATGAAGCGGGGTGCGGAGAACACTCCGTTAGAGAAGACTAATCATCATTCTGGAGCCAAACCCATGGCAAGTCAATGCGAGTCCTCATGTAATCAAGGTCGTAGTCATCAGGCTTAGTCTCAAAGAATTCAAGAATGCCGCCGTAGTGCAATAGGCAAGTCCCGCACAGTGCTGTCACATCGAGACCAAGGAGAATGTTGCATCCCTGACAACGAGAGTCGTAATAACCAGCGGTGTTTAGTGCTTTTGTCACTGCGTCGTTGACAATCCCGCTACAGCCTAACTCCACGTCGTACAACTCGTAAACCTCGGCTTTTTGAGTCCGAGTCAGGTACATCGTTGCAAGGGCAAGCGAAAACCCATGTTGCCGCTCTTCATATAAAACGTCTTCTTCTGTGACCATTGGAATCTCCTAGAGTGGGAAGTATGGTTGGCTGGATTTCAACCAGTACGGAACACAAGGGCAGTTCTTTCGATGGGCTCTGCCTCCGATGGTACTCGTGTCTCGTGAGAGAGCATCGTACCCAACCACTACTTCTTACTTGGATAGATTGTTTGCGTCAACCATCTCCAAGGATTCAGTAAAAGAGTGTGGACTTAACCACTCCAAGGTTGCTACCCTTGTTTGAATCTCGCAATAGATTCTAGCCGTTCTGGTCTTTTACTGGAGTAAGGATGCCTCCCTACATCAAAGTCGTACTAGGTGACTGAGTTAAACCCTCTGGGTAACTCAGTCGCTCCAGTCGTAAGCCCGATTGCTTACACTTTTGGCTTCACGGTGGCGGGGAATCCAACCCTCGCTATAAGCATCACCTTATTCACCAATAGGGTACGAGAGTCACTTATTCCAGACTCTCCCCCGTGTGATTGAAACAGGAGTGTTACCTCAACCACGACGAGAGTATCGCATACAGAATTAGCATTGTCAATAGTGGTTACTGAAATATATGTATGAATATTATTTACCACACACTTGACAACAGAATAAATGTGAGCCTATACTCTTTACATCAAGTTCGAAGAGGTAGAAACAATGAAGACACTTACAGCATCCGAGCAGTTCCTGCTCACCACCTTCTCCGGTTGGGGTTACACGTCCAAGGACGTTCGTGCGTCGTTTGACAGAATCCATTCGACAACGGACTGGAATTCGGAAGATGTCATCCGGATGCAACAACTCCTCAATGTTCTTGCTGTCCTTGACTTAGAGGAAGCCCGTGAGCGTGAAGAGCGTGAGAATGCTCTGGCAACCGAGGAAGGCACGTATGTATGGGATAGGGGGTTCATCAACTAATGGAACTCGAAACGATGTCGAATTCTGACCTTAGGACACTCATCGAAAAGTGTTGGATGCCATATTGGCTCACACATGAAAGACACTGGAAAACTGGTGCAATAGCACTAGGAAAAGAGTTGATGAGTCGGATTGAAAAGTAATTAATAAATACTTTACATTGCTATTGACATACACAATTCTGTATGCAATAATCTAATCAATCAAGTTCGCAAAGAGGAATCAACAATGGACACAACACTCACAAACTATCTCGTAAACCTGTACCTTCTCGAGGAGGCGCGAGCAACCCTCAAGGCAATCGACGCCGAGAAGGCTCTCGTCGTAAACCCTGAAGGCTTTGATGCCTTCTGTGCGGAACTCGACGCAATGGATGATGACAATGAAGTCTGAAATCCTTGAGTCGATGAAAGCCGTGCTGATTCAGTACGGCTCACCTGAAGATATGTTGTCCTATTCAAGTGTTGACCATTTGATGGGGCATATTCGAGTCTGGCATTTAAAGACCAACAGTCAAACCATGCTGGACTTACTCCAACGCTACTCCGGACACAATCGACCATTAACCGTACTGGAAGTACACGACATCCTCAGCCACATACGTCGCTGGTACAGAGAAGAATCAAGCAAGTGAATACTTATCGCATAAAGTTCCTAAGTCTCCTCAGTGAGGCTCTAGCGAGCCCACAATGGCACTCATTCAAGGGTGAATCATGTGAGGTTGATTGCCTTGGCTACAACGGCTGGGCTCCTACCTGTAACTGTGGGACGTACCGTTGCGAGATGTCTCCACAGGGTGAAATCGAAGCAATGACTCTGTTCGTACGAGCACTCACCAGAGTGAAATAACTATTTTTGAAAATACTTAAATTTGCTATTGACATCTAGTTTATCGTTGCCTATACTCTAAACAATCAAGTTCGCAATCAACCTTTGGAGGAAACCAACAATGTTCACAGTCACCTTTTACGCCTACAGCAACATCCTGAAGCAAGGCTTCACCGATACAGAAGTCCACCATGACTTCTTCTCCATTCGGATTCGTGCAATGGCACTCAACCTTCAAGTTGTGAAGGTAGTTGACTTGGAAGGCGACGAAGTCAGCCTTGACATGGTTTGGGGAAATTAAGGAGAATACGATGACAACCAAAGTAATGAACCATTCGGAATATCAACAGGGACTGATGACTCGGGACTTCCATTCTCTCGAGTACACAGTCAAGGACTGTACCGCTGTTCTCGAAGCGTGGAAAGACCACCCGAATCAAGGTTACTACACCGACGAGATTCACTATTGTCTCGCTGAGATGCGGTATCGGCTCAACCCAAAAAACGCTCCACTCTGGTGGCGCAAGGCAATGAAGGCACTGATGAGCGAGTTGCTCAGGAATGAGGCATAAGATGTTCAAGCGTATATCGTGGGAGGTTCCACAAGACGCTACAGCAGTCGATTACTGGGCGGATGGCGGATATCCGCTCTATTACATTGTTGACTCGTGTGTAGCCATATGTCCAGAATGCGTCAACAGCAACCTCAGCCTGTGTAAAAACAAGACCAACAGGGAATGGTTTGTAATGGGTTGTGAAATCAACTGGGAAGACCCTTCCCTATATTGCGACGCTTGTTCGGGACGAATCGAATCAGCCTACGCTGATGACGAGTGTGACAACAACAGCGAGCCCGACGATGACTCTTCATGGGCTGATGCGAACGCTCTGGCTTCCGCTGGATTCGGGACGGATGAAGACTACATCGGATGGGATGGAGGTGGCGAGTAATGAAGCGACTACTGAAGTTGGAGCCCCAGTTCAACTCTATGACCGCACTGGAAGCACTGAAGGATGGAAGGAAGGTTAGATTCGTGTACTGGCCTTCCACGTACTACATCCAGTACACCCCTGATGGTCAACTACAGGCAACCCCAGATGACCTTGGGGGATACTTCCTAGATAACCCGCTGAGGCTTACTGAGATGCTTGTGAGCGGATGCTATGTAGGAAACTGGGAACAATACATAGAGCCAATGCAGTTAGTGTGCCGTTCACAATGAGATAATGACCCATGGGCAACATCAATCTAAACCGAACTGACTTTGACGAGCGATGGGTTGAAAGCATCAAGCGACGCATACAGCCATACAAACTAACAGCGTCGTTCCACGTACGGACAGACAGCCGAGGGTACGAAGTTGGATTCGACATCTTATTCCACGAAGGTGAAGTGACCGTTGCTACGTTCGATGTGACGCACAAGGGATGGGTCGTTGTTGACGCATTCTTGGACGGCATACGGTTAATGCACAACAGGAACCAAGGTTATGCATTCGATGTCTACTCACGAACTAAGCATCATCATTCGACTCAACCTGTAGCAACCTATATCGAGCAACAAGCCATCAGGCAAGCACAAGAAGCAAGGGTAGTCTTCATCGACTCAGATTAGGATTCCAAAATCTCAGATTGCCGGTATAGAAAACACCAGACCTCTTTTTTAACCGGCCCCCTCCGCCAGACAGACAAAAACTGCCCAAGGGGCACACCACTCACACCACCCATCCTAAAACAAAAAAACCAACTTGCCGTACAACCACTAACTATGGAACAATCAGACCGGCCCCTCCTGTTACAGCCACTAACAGAAAACCGGGGCGTACCAAGCGACGAACATCTTCAACAGGGAGAAGGTGACCGTCGCTTTTGTATGTCGGTTTCCAAAAAAACGTCTCGGGTCGAGGGGGCATGGCTAGGCAGGATTTTACCGGCCCAAAAATGTGGCGGCCCCCTTTTTCTGCGTAGGGGTCATTCGTGTTTGTTTCGTAAATGTATGTCAATACACTTGACAGGTGTAACACACATGATGTAAACTCTATACGTCAAAGGCTAAGCACTGTTGACACCGGGTGGGGGTAAGTGGTGGTGCATTTATCCTCATCTGTCCCCTAATCAAGTCAGAGGAGGCTTACGTGAGTTTACAGGCACGGTTCGACCGCATTGAGGTTGGTGACAACGTCCGCATTGGAGGCGTATACATCAACACTGAGACAGGTGAGATAACAGGCACGGTAGATGGCTACATACCTGAGCATATTGAGACGACTGAAGACTTAGAAATCTTCTTTGACCGAGTAAGTACTACCCAGTACGAGGTTGACGCAATGAGGCGACGATTGGCTGACACTGTAGCCCATATGAACACCCTTATAGCGGATAAGCAAGCGACCGTTGAGTACCTTATCGAGCGTTGGGGTGAAGAAGCCCGTGACGTAGCCAAGGCGAGCCTTGTAGCGGGTAAGACGTATGAAGGCATACACGCTTCCATAGCATTCCGTAAGAAGAATGCATCCCTTAGGGTAACTGATGCGGATAAGTTCATGGAAACTGTTGGTAATGCTATACCTGAGGCAGTCAAGGTAGTGTGTACACCACTTATCAGTAAGTTACCTAAGCACATTGAAGCATTGGCTCTCATGAACGCTGATTATGCGGAAAGTATTGGGTTGGCTGTACAACCAGCATCGGAAGTTGCAACGCTGAAGATAGGGGATTCCAAGATAGATGTCAGTTGAGAAGTTGGTTATAAGTGTTGAGGAGGGGGCTGTTGCTCCCTCTTACGCTACGTCAGGGTCAGCAGGGGCTGACATACGTGCATTCATAGATAAGCCCATCTACCTGTTTGGTGGCGCACAGGCAATCGTAACGACTGGACTACGGATGCGAGTGCCAGAAGGGTATGAAGTCCAGATTCGCCCAAGAAGCGGGTTAGCGGCAAGACATGGGATTACTGTATTGAATAGCCCGGGGACGATTGATAGCGATTTCCGTGGGGAAGTCCGAGTCATATTGGTGAATCACGGTAATGAGGGCTTTGTGATTCGTCCCGGAGACAAGATTGCACAGATGGTGCTGGCTCCCGTGACAAGGGCTGAGTTTGAGGTTGGCGATGTTGATGTGGACACTGAGCGTGGCACAGGCGGGTTTGGCTCAACGGGGATTCAGTAATGGCGAAAGCAACACTCATCGACATCACGACAAACGCTGAGAATCAAATGGTCTTCTGTGCAAGGGTTTCAAATCCGTCGAATCAGTCAAACTTCGATACGGGCGGCAAGTTGCTAAAGTACTGTCTTGACCACAGACACTGGAGCGTCTTCGAGATGGCGTACGCAACGGTCGAGGTAGAGACTGAGCGTGACATATCAGCACAGATACTGAGGCACAAGTCATTCTGTTTTCAGGAGTTCAGCACACGATACGCCAAGACGAGTAAAGCATCAGCGTTTGAGATACGGCGGCAGGATGTGAAGAACAGGCAATCGAGTCATGACGACTTGCCTGATGAAGTTCGTGACGATTACACGGAGCGAGTCAATGATGTCATCGATAATGCATGGGCACTGTACGAAGACATGATTCTGAATGGGGTTGCCCGTGAGACAGCACGTCGCATCTTGCCACTCTGTACACCTACGACGTTTTATATGAGCGGTAACGTACGGAGTTGGATTCACTACATTGAGGTGAGGACGCAACCGGGGACACAGAAAGAACACCGTGATGTCGCAATCGCAATAAGAGAAGCACTTAGACCTAAATTGCCAATCATCGCTGAAGTTCTTGGATGGGAAAACAATGGCACGACGTAAACCGAAGGGCATCATAAACCTTGAACACGAAGATGTTGATGTTGTACTACTGAAGCATCACCCACGTAACGTGAACACTGGTGACATAGACACGATTGTAGAGTCCATCGAACGCAACGGATTCTTTGGCAATGTGATTGTGAACAAGAGGACGAGTCACATCCTTGCTGGGAACCATAGAGTGATGGCGGCAAAGCGGCTGGGATTCCTAAAGGTTCCAGTCACTTGGATTGATGTTGATGAGGAAGAGGAGTTACGCATCCTTCTGGTTGACAACAGGACTGCTCGCCTTGGCTCTGATGATACTGAGGCACTGACCGCACTACTGGAAGAGTTGGCGGAGACGGATGCAGGGCTGATTGGCACGGGGTACACGGACTACGACCTTGATGACCTCTTGCTAAGCCTTGAGGAGATTGAGGAAGTCGAGAAGAAGCCAAAGGAACGGCAACCTAAGGAAGACGATGACGGAGAGGAAGATGTCGAGCCTTGGCATTTCGAACACGCCGTATTCCCATCTGACAACGAGTTCGGTATCCCAGTGCTAGACGCAAAGTTGCAAGCCCGGACACTAACGCCACCCGTCGAGAAATGGGGCTACATCAGCCGTAAGGCGAAGTTCAACGGTACATATCAGTTCTACACTGATGACTACAAGTTCTCAGCCGTATGGACTGACCCGACCGCCATAGTCAATTCAAAGTGCATTGCATTCACCGAGTTGAACTACTCCACTCACAATCAAATGCCAATTGCCGTTTTCCTCTTCGACCTCTACAAGAAGCGGTGGATTTCACGGTATTGCCAGTCTTACGGTATTCAAGTTTTTGTTGACATCAATGTCGAGGAAATCTTCTACCCATATTGCCTACTAGGAGTTCCTAAAGGATGGGGAGCATACTCAGTTAGGGCGAACGTAACAGCCGACAAGGGTACAGAAGTCCTACAAGGCGCAGTAGACCTAGCCCGTGAACACGCTGGAGACACACCACTACTCATGCTTGTCTTTGGAGGCGGGAAGGTAGCGCAAGAGTTCTGTCGTAACACTCCCGGATTGTTCTGGATAGCCGAGAACAGTGAAGTCAAGACAGGGCGACGTAAGTCAGAAATCCATAATGACCACAAAGCATCCGTACCTGACGAGGAAGAGGCTACTGAAGAGGTAGACGAGGATTAGTACACGGTGTTAAGTGTATAGTAAAGGACATAACAGATGGATAAGACAAAGCCAAACCATTACCGTAATAGCGTTATACAACCTATTGACATCTGGCGAGACTGGGGTCTGGAGCCGGATGCAAGCGTTGCGACGTGCATCAAGTACCTAAAGCGAGCGGGTACAAAGGCTGGCGAGACGAGTGGTGATGACTACCTGAAAGCAATCTGGTTCCTCGTGAATGCCGTTACCGGAACCTCTCAGGTCGCTGATGAAGTCGTCACCCTCGTGAAAGAGCATTCCCTCTTTGAGTTTACTGAAACCAGTATAGACACTGTTGACAAACAGGAACAGATGATGAGATAATGGACTGAGTTGCCTGTTTCCGACTCAAAAACAACCTACAAAGTATGCAAACCCTGTAGGTTGTTTTTAATTCTAATCTTCGTCTTCTTCGTCTTCGTCTAATGTGACTGGTTCACCAGTTGCCTTCGGTATGACCCTTAGCCCGGAACAAAGATTGCAAGGGATGTTGTATACGCCACTCCGATAATCTTCAAAGAATTCCGGGTCGTTGTAGAAGTCTTCTGAGGTAAGCCCACTAGCGTCAATACTTGGGTTGACGTGAGAGCCTTTACCGTTACACAACGGGCAAACCTCGTATACGAATCGTACTGACTGGCGTTTACCGTCTTCGGTACGGTCTTTGAGAATTGCGGTGAGGTTCTCGATTGATTCCCACCAGATGTCATCTTTTGCACGAACCCTGTAATCACTGTAATAGTTCCTGTCCTCAAGCGAGAAATACTCGTTCATCTGAATCTCCTTAGGTATGTGTTAGGCTGACCGACTAGCGGGGCTGTATGAGTCTCGTAGGGACTGCTGGACTATGACAATCCCCTTGGCGTACCCGTCAATCCATGCGTAGGTTGATTCATACGAGGATGAGGAGTAGCCGCCCATCCTGTCATCAACTTTGATGTCCGGAATACATCCGTTTAGGTCACAGTTGAACCATTTCACTGTTAGTTTGAATTGCTCATTGATGAGCGGATTAACACGGTCGATACAACCGATGATGATTTCTTTTTCTTGGGTTGTCACTTTGTTTCCACCTTTTCTACTTTCTCGCCAAAGACACATTGCTCACGGTATTCGGTGAAACATTCCATAAACTTATTGATGGAGGCTACACGGAATGGAAGTTCCATGATGTGGGAAGCCTCGCCCACAAAAATGGTCTTGACTACGGAATAGTCACCTACAGGCGACTCGTAGACATTGAGGTGAACTTCAATGATTCGACCGTCTGATTCCATATGCCTAAACTCGTGAAAAAGTAACATGATTTGTTTCCTCCAACTTGATTGATTAGAGTATCGCACACGATATACGTGTTGTCAATAGTCACGACAGCCTATTTCAATAAATATATTTTGTTGCAACAGTTGACAACTGGTAGGGGGTGTGCAATAATCTCAACATCAAGTTCGGGTGAGGTAGAGAAGACTATGGAATCAGTTATTGCACAGGCTATTGAGGCTATCGCTAGTGCTGAGAAGATGTCTCAGCATGAGGTTGTTGTGTCCGTCAATGGGAACATCGTGTCACAAGCCGAGCCATACCACTGGGAGTGGTTGGAAACCAAGTGGGATGCGGCTTGCGTCGGTGTCCAACAACTTATGGATGGTGAGTCAAGAATCGCATACATTTTCACTAAAGGTGCAATAACATTCACCTTGCTTAGAGTGAAAGGGATGTAATGGACATCACAGAAGCCAATGGGCTAGTCGGTGCATACGAAACCAAGAGAAGGGCTGTTGGTCTAGGAGCGTTGTTTGAGGGGACAGCGTGGGGTGAGAAGTTCACGATACAAGCGGTGAAACCTGAGGCGGGAAAACAGGCTTGGCTGGTACAGCGGCAAGATGGGGGAGAGGCTTTCGTCACCGTTGACTCAGCGTTGTTCAACGAGGACTACGGGATGACAGCATGGAGAGACATCATGAAGAGCGCAATCGATAAACTACACGAACGAGGGAGGGCGGACATCTCATGAGATTCATTCTAGCCATTGCAATCAGAGCGTTTACCATCGGGCTCATCGGTGCATCAATCTCGTTGATGACAAGCCTCCTGAACGGGGTTGGATTCATAGGCGGATGGATGATTGCACTTGCCGTTCTACTTGTCATCATCACCATCGTTGCCATTGTCTTAGTCAAACAAACGTGGGATGAATTTGCTTGGTTGAAAGCAAACGACTACGACGTAACCGAGATGACCCACGAAGATTACTTCCACGCTATGCAACAGATGGAAGAAGATTCTCACCAAAAATAACCTTGCTAACTGCGTTGACTATGAGTTAGTATGCCATTGGTTGTTCATATCGACCAAACTCGTAAAACCTCCGCAAACTCTCACTGTCACAGCGGGGGTTTTACTTTGTCTGGAACATTACGGGCTAGGCAATAAGAAAGCCCCTGTACGGGGCTTGTAGGGGCTCATGACCTATCGTCTCGCCAACCTAGAGTGCTGAGCGATAAGAGCGGATTTCCATCCGTACTTCAACGTACGAATCGAACGAATCAAACTGAGTCATCAGGTACTTGACAACTTCGCCCTCAGTGGAAGCAAATACGACTTCTTCGGACATCCGGGTGTTGCCCTTCTCGAGAACGATAACGAATCCGGTTTCGCCCGTGCACGGGTGCTTTGCGGCGGTGGTTTCAATAAACATCTTCATTTTCTTTACTCCTGTGAACTTGACTGATTAAAGTATAGGCAATGAAATACACTATGTCAATAGCCGTTGCACGTATTTATTGAAATAGTTTTGGCAACAAAAAACCCTCCTAGCCATGCAAACTAGGAAGGTCTTCTGAATTGAACTCGGGTTTTCTGGAGACTTTCATTCAATGCTCACCGAATCCGGTGGCAACGTAAGTGTACTAGATTGTAAATCATTGTCAACTGACATCTGACGCACACGAGCATCAACCTCACCCGCCTTGACGTGAATACTAAACTGATACGACCCGTGAATCCGATGGTATTCAGTTACGACAAATACATAAGCCAGTGACTTATCAGACTCGAATAGCGTTTGCCAAATGCCTTGGTAAACGCTATCCTTCCACTCGGAATTGAACTCAACCTCATACTCATTACCTATTATGAAATTCATTGTTGAATCCTACCGTTGACGTGAGATGCCTTGCCTGTTAGAGTCTGTGCTGAAGGAACTGATATGAACAATTGTATTCGGAATACGGCTTGGGTGTTGGCGGCAGTCGGGGTGATTGTCGGAGTTGTCATTATGAGCAGGGCTACCTGTGGTAAGTAAGAGCCCTAAAAAACATTACGTCTTAGAGTGGGGCATAAATGGAGTCAAGAAATACACATCAAAACAACACGCCGTGAAGTTTACGTGTGAACTACTACAGGGTGGTGAACCAAGCGTGAAGGTTTACTCATTCTTTGACTACGAGGCGGACTTATGGTCTTACGACAACCGCTCGGTTGAACGGTTTGTAAAGATTGTCATGCCTTACGAACGCACTCCATACCTCATTGGGATGAAGGCTGACTTATTCTCATGAACTGGGAACTACCTGAACGAACGTACGACGTTGTAGTGGCTGACCCGCCTTGGATGTATTCTGGGCAACAGGACAAGTGGGGGGCGGCGGCAAAGTTCTATGACCTTCTCGACAACGAGACGCTGAAGACAATGCCAGTGCCTGACCTCATGCACAAGAACTCAATCCTATTCCTGTGGACGACATCACCACGGCTCGATGTTGCAATCGACCTCATCAGACACTGGGGGCTTACCTACCGTGGGATTGCTTTCGTCTGGGTGAAGACACGCAAGGATGGGAAGACTCCTATAGGGGCTCAGGGTGTGCGTCCATCAATCGTTAAACCAACGGCTGAGTATGTTCTTACCGCATCGAAACAACGAATCGGGCGACCTCTCAAACTTGCCGACGAGTCTATCCAAAACATGGTCTTAGCCCCAAAGCGTGAACACTCTCGCAAACCTGATGAAGTCAACGAACGAATCGACCTTATGTACCCAACCGCTTCAAAGATAGAACTCTTCGCCCGTAGGCAATGGAGCGATTGGGACACATGGGGTAACGAACTCGAGAAGTTTCCTCCAGTCGAGCCACCTACATCTCAATCATGTCTTTGACTATTATTTTTGCGCCAGTACCACGAACAGAACCGGGTCTATAAGCGTGTAGGTTTAAAATTAGTCCACCTTTTCC
>Ga0181365_1000134_pt1 | contig 15051 bp, 14 predicted proteins | sample Fa13NDMM110DN_FD_130097 | JGI IMG/M metagenome (GOLD analysis project Ga0181365, IMG submission 130097) | Freshwater viral communities from Lake Michigan, USA - Fa13.ND.MM110.D.N | ecosystem: Environmental > Aquatic > Freshwater > Lake | place: USA: Michigan | collected 2013-09-24
CCGGACGAGTGGGCCTGCGCCTTCCTGGACGAGTGGGCCGAGGAAATCAAGGCGCGCGGCTTCGACGGCAAGAACGCGGTGCAGCCTATCCAGTTCGCCACGGCTTCGGGCCACGGCATCGGCAAATCCGTGCTGGTGGCCTGGATATGCCATTTCATCAAAGACACGCGCCCGTTCTGCAAAGGCACCGTCACGGCCAACACGGCTGAGCAGTTGCGCGGCAAGACCTGGGCCGAAGTGGGGAAGTGGCACAATCTCTCGCTGACCAAGGAGTGGTTCACCTACTCCAGCGGTCGCGGTGCCATGGCCCTGCGCCACAAGAAGTACCCGCAGGAATGGAAGATCGAGGCGCAAACCTGCCGCGAAGAAAACTCCGAAGCCTTCGCCGGTCAGCACGCGGCCAACTCCACGTCGTTCTATGTCTTCGATGAAGCCTCTGGCGTGCCCGACAAAATCTACGAAGTGCGAGAGGGCGGCACGACGGACGGCGAGCCCATGGTGTTCGACTTCGGCAACCCGACGCGGAACAGCGGGCGCTTCTACGAACACTGCCGGGGCCGCTTCAAGCACCGCTACAATGTGCGCGCGATTGACAGCCGCAGCGTGGCCATCACCAACAAGGAACGCATCCAGCAATGGGTTGACGACTACGGCATCGACAGCGATTTCGTGAAGGTCCGCGTGCTGGGCCAGTTCCCGTCAGCCGGTTCGCTTCAGTTCATGTCCTCCGAGCAAGTCAAGCTGGCGATGGACCGCGAAATAGCGCAGGACCGCCACGCCCCGCTGGTGATCGGCGTTGACGTGGCCCGCTTCGGCGACGACGAAACCGTGATCCTGCCGCGCCTGGGCTTCGACTGCCGCAGCTTCCCCGCGCGGCGCTACAAGGGCATCGACACGGTGCAGACGACGAACCGCGTGATCGAGTGCATCAACGACTTCCGCAGCATGGGCATCGAACCGTCCGCCGTGTTCGTGGATGGCGGTGGCGTGGGCGGCGGAGTGATCGACCAGTTGAATTCCCTTGGCCACAACGTCCAGGAAGTGCAGTTCGGCGGCGGGGCCACGGACACCAAGACCTACCGCTTCAAGTCCGACGAGATGTGGGGCAACTTGCGCAAGGCCGTGCCCAAGCTGGCGCTACCCCGGATGGCCGATCCGAATGGGACAGACTTACTTACGCAGTTGACCCAGCGCGAGTATGGCTATACCCTGGCGGGGAACAAAATCCATCTTGAGAGCAAGAAGGACATGAAGGATCGGTTGGGCAGCGACAACGGATCTCCCGACATAGCGGACGCACTAGCACTGACTTTCGCTTCTGAAGTTGCGCCGGTTCGGTTGGCGCATGGGGAACAGATGGAGCCGATGGTGGCTAAATCGGAATATGACCCACTAGAAGCGAGGGATTAACCCATGGCCAATATCACTCCCGTACGCACCGAGAAGCCCGGCGACTGCTACCTAGACCTGTGGGAAGCGTTGACCACGGCGAACCACACCGGCACTGCCGTATCCCTGCCCGGCGCAACCGAGCGCACCTTCCAAGCCTACGGCACCTGGGGGGCCGCTACGCTCTCCATCGAAGGCAGCATGGACGGCGGCACCACCTATTCCATCCTGAAGAACCGCGCTGGCACCGCCGCGTCCCTGACCGCCGATGGCGTGCTGGACGTGTACAGCAACGCGCTGCTGATCCGCGCCCGGCTTACGGCTGTGGGCGTTGGCGCAGACGTGGACTGCTATCTCCTGTCCCGCAAGCGGGCGAAGTAAGCCATGTGCATGTCCAGCCCCCGCGCCCCGTCGCCGCCGCCCTTGCCCCCGGCACCGCCGCCCCCGCCCACGGAAACCGATCCTGCCGTGAAGCGTGCGCGCGTCGAGAACCGCCAGCGCGCCGCGTTGGCCCAAGGCCGCGACAGCACCATTTTGACCGGCCCGCAGGGCTTGGCTAATACGCCGGTCGCGTTGGCCAAGAAAAGCATCCTGGGGGCATAGGCACATGCCCGTCGCGGAAGGTCGCCTGGACTACTTCAACCGCCAGACTTCCGCGATGCGGAAGGAGCGCGAGAGCTTCATCACGCACTACCAGGAGTTGGCCGAGTTCACGCAGCCGCGCCGTGGCCGCTTCTACATTCAAGACCGGAACAAGGGCGACAAGCGCTGGAACAAGATCATCAATTCCCGCGCCACCCAGGCGTTGCGCAAGTCGCGCGCTGGCATGCACGCGGGCGTCATGTCGGCGGCGCGTCCGTGGTTCGCCCTGGAGACGCCCGATCCCGACATGATGGAGTTCGCGCCGGTCAAGGTGTGGCTCTATCGGGTCGAGCAGCTTATGCGCGCGGTCCTGAACGCGAGCAACTTCTACAACATGGCACCAACGCTCATTGGCGAACTGATCCTGTTCGGCACGGGCGCGATGCTTCACGTTGACGATTTCGAGGACGTGGCCCGCTTCTACACCTTCACCGCTGGCAGCTACATGCTGGGCCAAAACCACCGCCTGCAAGTGCAAACCTTGGCGCGCGAGTACGAGATGACGGCGCTCCAGATGGTGGGCGAGTTCGGCCTGGATCGTGTCAGCCCGACCGTGCGGCGGGCCTACGACAACAGCGACTACAACGGATGGTATCCGGTCACGCACTTTATCGAGAAGAACCCGGAAGCCGACGAGACCAAGAAGACCGCCGAGTTCATGCCGTTCCGTTCCGTCTACTACGAACCGGGCGGCGAGAAGAACCCCAGCAAGGGCGACGGCCTGCTGAAGAAGTCCGGCTTCCTGGAGTTCCCCGCCTATTGCCCGCGCTGGGACGTGACCGGCGAGGATATCTACGGCACGGACTGCCCGGCCATGCAGGCGCTCGGCGATATTAAGGGGCTGCAAATCCAGGAGCGCCGGAAGGCGCAAGGGCTGGACAAGATGATTAACCCGCCGCTGGTAGGCCCGGCTGCGGTGCGCAACATCCCTCTTACGTCCTTGCCGGGCGGCGCGAACCTCTACGACGGGAATCCGCAGGGCGTGAAGCTGGCACCGCTGTACCAAGTCAACCCGCCCTTTGGCGAGCTGTCGCAGGACATGCAGCGCGTCGAGCGCCGGATTGACGAAGCGTTCTATGTCGATCTGTTCCTGGCCATCACGAACATGGAAGGCATTCAGCCGAAGAACCAGTTCGAACTGGCGCAGCGCGACCAGGAGCGCTTGCTTCAGCTTGGGCCGGTTCTGGAGCGCCTTCACAACGAGTTCGCCGGGCTTATGATTACCCGGCTGTTCAACCAGCTTGTGCGCGCCGATCTGCTGAAGGGCGGCCTTGCGCCACCCCCGGAACTGGCGGGCGTCGATCTGAAGATCAGCTACATATCTACGCTTGCCATGGCACAGCGCGCCGTGGCCTCTCGCGCGATTGACGACATGGCCGCGTTCGTGAGCGGCCTCATGGCCGCAGGCATGACCGACGCCGCCGACAAATTCGACTACGATCAGGCCATTGACGAGCGCGCGGCAGTGACCGGCGTTCCCCCGCGCCTGATCGTGCCGGATGAAATCGTGGTGCAGAAGCGTCAGAAGCGCGAGCAGCAGGCGCAGCAGGCGCAGCAGCTTGCCATGGCGCAGTCTGCGGCCACCACCGGCAAGACCCTGGCGGATACGCAGACTGGCGATCCGAGTATGCTGACCGCCGTTAACGACACGATCAAGAAGCGGACTGGAGCGCAGTAATGGCCTCGCGTGATACCGACGTTGGCGACAAAGAACAGGTAGCGAAGCGCAAGACCAAGCTGGACATTGCGCGCGAGAAGGAAGTCGCCAACCTTCACAAGAACCTGGGCACCTACGAAGGCCGGGAACTGGTGTGGCGGCTGCTGGAAATGGGCGGGATGTACCACACCAGCTTTGTAGGAGAGCTTCCGCACACCAACTCCTACAACGAGGGCAGGCGGTCCACGGCCATCTGGCTGTACGTAGAAGTCTTTACAGCGCGACCTGAAGCCTATACTCTTATGGTAAGTGAAGCTGAACAACGAAAGCGCGAACTAGGCGCTTAAATTTTTGTCCAGCGAATGTAACGCTATAACATAACCGGGAGCAGACCAATGGCTGAAGACACGGGGAGCATCGTAAGCGGCGCTATCGCGGAGGAACCCGCGAAGGAAGCTGCCGTTACGGGCGGGGAGAAGACGGCTGAACAGATCGCTGCGGAAGCCGCGACCAAAGTTTCGGCCGACGCTGCTGAGACACCCGAACAAAAGGCTGCGGCCGACAAGAAAGTCGCTGACGAAGCTGCGGCCAAAGCTGCCGAGACACCCGAACAAAAGGCTGCTGCCGACAAAAAGGCGGCGGACCTAAAGGAACTGCACGGCGCGCCGGAGCAGTACGGCGACTTCACAATGCCGGATGGCGTCGAAGTCGATAAGGCGAAATTGGAAACGATTACGCCGGTCTTCAAGGAGCTGAACCTCTCTCACAAAGGCGCTCAGAAACTTGTAAACTTTTACGCGAAGACGGTAGCCGACACGCAGAACGCGAACGCTGAAGCGTGGAAAGCAACCCGCGAGAAATGGAAGGGCGACATCAAGGCCGACAAGGAAATCGGCGGCGATAAGCACGACGCGCAAGTCGGCCTCGCCAAGAAGGCGATTGCGCACTTCGGCACCCGCGAGTTGCAGGATCACCTCGACACCTATGGCGGCGGCGACAACCCGGAAGTGGTTCGCTTCCTGGCGCGCGTCGGCTCAGTCGTGACCGAGGACACTGTGAAGTTTGGCAAGGCTGTCGTGGCTGAAACTCTCTCAGACCCGGCGGCGGCCATGTACCCCTCAATGGCGCAGAAATAAGGAGATAACCAATGGCTGCACTTACCACCACTTCCCCGACCCTGGTAGACCTTGCCAAGCGCATGGACCCGGACGGCAAAGTCACGCAGTACATCGCGGAGATTTTGAACGAGACGAACGAAGTTCTGGACGACATGGCTTGGATGGAAGGCAACCTGCCGACCGGCCACCGCACGACCGTCCGTTCTGGCCTGCCCACTCCGACGTGGCGCAAGCTGTACGGCGGCGTGAACCCCGGCAAGTCGCGCACCGTCCAGGTGACCGACAACTGCGGCATGCTTGAGCAGTACGCCGAGGTTGACAAGGCCCTGGCCGATCTGAACGGCAACACCCAGGCGTGGCGTCTGTCCGAGGACAAGGCTTTCATTGAAGCCATGTCGCAGGAAATTGCCGACACCATCTTCTACGGCAACGAAGGCACGGAGCCGGAAGCCTTCACCGGCTTGGCCCCGCGCTTCAACGACACGACTGCGGAGAACGGCGAGAACATCATTCTCGGCGGCTCGGTCGACACCGACAACGCTTCGGTGTGGCTGGTTGTTTGGGGCGAGCGGACCTGCCACGGCATCGTGCCGAAGGGTTCGAAGGCTGGCCTCCAGATGACCGATAAGGGCCAAGTCACGATCGAGGACGCCAGCAACGGCTCCAACACGGGCCGCATGGAAGGCTACCGTTCCCACTATCGTTGGGACGCTGGCTTGACCGTGCGCGACTGGCGCTACATCGTTCGCATCGCCAACCTTGAGAAGTCGGCGCTGACGAAGGATGCGGCCACCGGCCCCGACCTGAACGATCTTATGTTCCAGGCCGTGGACAAAATCCCGAACATGAGCGCCGGGCGTCCCGCGTTCTACATGAGCCGCAACACCATGTCCTACTTGCGCCGCCAGTTGGCAAACAAGACGATCCAAAGCACGCTGTCGGTCGAGAACGTGGGCGGCAAGCGCGTCAACATGTGGCAGGGCATTCCCCTGAAGCGTTGCGATGCTCTGTCGGCTGACGAAGCCGTCGTCGCTTAATCGGCAAAGGAAAGGAACACTACTATGATCGTTGACTCTCGCACTGAAATTGCCGATGCGGTTTCCGTGGCGGCTGCGGCTGGCACGGCTCTGATCGGCAGTCAGATCGACCTGGGCGCTGCCGGGCAGGAAATCGGCAATGGCCAGCCTCTCTATCTGATCATCACCGTCGATACGTCCATCATCACGGGCGGAGCGGCGGGCACGGTCATCTTCGTCCTGGCGTCGGATGCGTCTGCGGCGGTTGCCACCGACGGTACGGCCACCGAACACTGGCGCAGCCAGGACTACGTGACCGACGACGCGGCGCTGAACGACCTGGACGCGGGCGACCGTATCGTGGTTCCGCTCCCGTCTGGTGAGCCCGCCTATGAGCGTTACCTGGGCCTGCTCTGCGTGACGGCCACGACCACGACCACGGCTGGCAAGATCAATGCCTTCTTGTCCGTGGACCCGTACGGCAATAAGGCGTATCCGAACGCCTCTGTCTAAGGACTAACTGGCGGGGGCTGAAGCAGGCCCCCGCCTCCATATTCACAGGAGAGAAACGATGAAGGTTATTCTGAAGCGCAACTTCTACGCCACTGGCGACCGGCGCTTCCGCAAGAGCGCGGGCAAGTTCGACGCGCGGGAAATCCCCGACGAGTTGTGCTTCGCCAAGGACGGCAAGCGCCTTCTCCCGAAGGACGCCGAAATCGTGGACGGCCCCGTGCCCGAAGCCCCGGTCGAGGCAGAAGTGACCTTGCGCGATCTGGACGTGGATCGCGCGGCTGGCGATGCGGCGGCGAAAGCTGCCGAAGCCGAGGAAGAAGAAGACGCGGCTGCGGAGTTCAAGCGCAAGCTGGCCGAAGAAACTGCGGAAGCGCCCGCCACGCGCGACAAGTTCAAGCGCAAATAAGGAGTAGCGGCTTATGACGACGATTTCGAAGTCCTGTCGTTGCAGGCTCCGCAGATCCGATAAGGGAGACAGCAATGGCCGAAATGGCTGACCTGAAGCGCGCGCCCAAGGCCGACCGGAAAAGCACAGACAGCATCGCGTGCTGCGGCCCCAATGAGCCGTACTACCCGATCAGCCTGTGGCTGGACACCGAGGAAATCGCAAAGCTAGGGCTGACCGATTGCCAAGTCGGGGAAGAATTTATGCTGGGGTTGAATGTCCGCGTGACCAGCGTTTCGATCAACGAAACCGACAAGAGCGAGAAGCGCGCCCACATGACGCTGACCGTTTTGGCCGGGCAGGTTGAAGCGCGGGATGAACCGGCTTCCGCCGAGGAACAGGCGAGCGCAATCTATAAAAAGGGATAACCCGTGGCTTCTCTATCCCCGGTTCAGATCGGCAACCTCGCGCTGTCCAACGTCGGCTCGAAATCCTCAATCGAGGATTTCAACGGCACGTCTACGGAAGCCAAGCGTCTTAAACAATGGTACACGCCCGCGCGTATGCAGGTGTTGGAGGCGTTCGACTGGAGCTTCGCGCGCAAGCGCGACGACATGGCCCTGCACGGCGACGATCCGCCCGACCAGTGGACCTACCGCTACCAGTACCCGGCTGACTGCATCGCCATGCGTCGCATCTGGAACCCGGTTGGCGAAGCCGCCGACGCGGTGCCGTTCTCGCTGGAAACCAGCGGGGGCACGAAGTCTGTCCTGACGGACCTGGACGAAGCCGTGGCGGTCTACACCTACGACGTGACCGACAGCGGCTTGTTCTCGCTGCACTTCTCGCTGACGCTTTCGTACCTGATCGGCTCCTACATCGCCATGTCGTTGACGGGCAAGCGCACGATCAAGCAGGACAGTCTGCAAATCTATAATCAGATGATCCTCTCGGCCCCGGCGCAGAACGCCAACGAGAACGTGGACAAGCCAGAACGACAAGCGGACTGGATTGAAGGACGTGCTTAATAAAGCGGGGTATATGCGGACGCGGAACTTACCGTTGCTTCCTAAACGTACAAACCTTTCTAAAGGCAACCGCGTATGGGGTGAAGTGCTTTGCCAACTTTAATCCAGGCTTCCTTCGCGCGCGGTGAAATCGGGCCGCAGCTTTACGGCCGCGTCGATACCGCCGCCTACCAGATCGCGCTGCGCAAGGCCCGCAACTGCATCATTCATCCATACGGCGGTGTCAGCAACCGCAACGGCCTGCTGTGGTGCGCGCCGGTCAAGACGCACACTTACGCGCCGCGCCTGATCCCCTTCAAGTTCAAGACTTCGGACACCTACATTCTGGAGTTTGGCAATCTCTACATGCGCGTGATGCGCAACGACGCCCACGTGACGGAAGCCGCCAAGACGATCACGGGCGCGACGGCGGCCAACCCCGTTGTCGTGACTTCCGTTGCGCACGGCTTCAGCAACGGCGATGAAGTGTTCATTGACGCCGTGGTCGGCATGACGCAGTTGAACGGTCGCCGCTTCAAGGTGGCCAATGTCGCCGCGAACACGTTTGAACTGACGGATCAAGAGAGCGGGGCCAACATCAACGGCACGGCCTACACCGCGTATTCGTCGGCGGGCACGGCTTCCAAGGTTTACGAAATCACAACCCCGTATGCCACGGCGGACCTTGACACGCTGAAGCATAATCAGTCCGCCGACGTGATGACCTTGACCCACCCCAGCTATACGGTGCGCGAGCTTCGCCGCACCGGCCATGCGGCGTGGACCCTTTCATCCCCGACCTTCACGCCCGACCAAACGTGGCCGACTACCGTTGCTGTTGCGCCGGATGTTGGCGCGGCTGTCACAGTTCGCTATCGCGTGACGGCGAACAGCGAGGACGGCGAGGAAAGCCTGCCCGGCCTGCACACGGCGGCGGCGAAGACCATTACGGCGGTGACGGCGGCCAACCCCGTTGTCGTGACTTCCGTTGCGCACGGCCTGAGCAACGGCGATGAAGTCTACATTGCCGCAGTCCTGGGCATGACGGAGTTGAACGGCCGCCGCTTCACTATCGCCAACGTGGCCGCGAACACGTTTCAACTGGAAGGCGAGGACGGCACCAGCTACACGGCCTACACGTCTGCGGGCACGGCAACGCCCACGTTCACGCGCATTACCAACAGCGCGGCGACGTTCGCCAACACCATCACGTGGGTTGCTGCGGCGGACGCCGACAAGTACACAATCTACCGGGAGAAGAACGGCGTCTTCGGCTTCATCGGGGAGAGCGAAACGACGACGTTTTACGACGCCAACGTGTCGCCCGATCTAGATATCACGCCGCCGCGCCAGCGCGACCCGTTCCGGGGAACCGACAATTACCCCGGCACGTCGAGCTACTATGAGCAGCGCCGCGTCTTCGGCGGGTCGACCAACTACCCCGACACAGCTTGGTACTCGCAGATCGGCGCGCAGAACAACATGAGCGTGTCTTCGCCCACGCAGGACGACGACGCAATTACGGCGACGTTGAACGCCTTGGAAGTCAACGAAATCCGGCACTTCGTTCCTCTGACCGATCTGATCGCGCTGACCAGCGCCAGCGAGTGGAAGATTAGCTCCGGCCAGGACGCCGCGTTCAGCGCGTCCACGATCAAGCAGAAGCCGCAGTCCTATTGGGGCAGCGCGCATTACAAGCCCATCATCGCGGGCAACACGGTGCTGTTCGTTCAGGAGAACAAGGCGGCGGTGCGCAGCTTGGGCTACTCGTTCCAGATCGACAGCTACACCGGCAGCGAAATGTCGCTGCTGGCCAGCCACATGTTCCAGACCTACACCATCGCGGACTGGGCCTACGCGCGCTCGCCCGATCAGGTTATTCATATCGTGCGCAGCGATGGTGACGCCGTTGCGTTCACGTTCAACCAGGAGCAGGAAATCATCGCCTGGACGACGTGGGACACGCTGGGCGGTTTCGAGCGCGTGGCCTCGATCCGGCCCAGTTCCGACACCACGGACGACGCGGGCTACTTCGTGATCAAGCGCACCATCGACGGTCGGACCAAGCGGTATATCGAGCGCACGCACACCCGCCGCTTTACCGACGTGCGCGACTGCTTCTTCGTTGACAGCGGCCTGTCCTACGACGAGCCGTTGACAATCACGGACGTGGCTATCGGGGCCACGACTGTCATTACGTCGGCCTCGCACGGCCTGAGCAATGGCGACTACGTTGACCTGTTCGATATCGTTTGGGAAAGCGACTTTGACGACGTGGATACGGAGACGCAGCCGGACCAGTTGAACCGGCAACGATATCTCGTTGCCAACGCCGCGACCAACACCTTCGAAATCCAGACCAGCGCGGGCGCAGCCATCGTCAGCAGCGCCTACAACGATTACGTCGAGGGCGGCACCGCGCGCAAGGCCGTGCTGACGGTGACTGGCTACTGGCATCTGGAAGGGGCCAGCGTGGTTGCGCTGTGCGACGGCAATGTCGTGACCGGCCTGACCGTGGCCAACGGGGCAGTTACGTTCGCCCGCCGCTTCAGCCGCGTCCATCTGGGCCTGCGCTACATCGCGGACGTGGAGACGCTGAACATCGAGGCCCCGCAGGGGACGATGCAGGGCAAGCTGAAGAAGATCAGCGGCGTCACCGTGCGCATGAAAGATAGCGTCGGCCTGTTCGCGGGCAATGACGAGAGCGACCTGGAAGAAATAGCGTGGCGCGAGAACGAGGCCATGGGCGATCCAAACGCGCTCTTGACCGACGACAAGTACATCCAAATGCCGGAAAGCTGGAACACGAACGGGCGCATGTTCTTCCGCCAGTCCGCGCCGCTGCCCATGACGATCCTGGCTGTGATCCCGCGCTTCCATGTGGGCGACGATGACCTTCCCTAAGTACACGATCCGCCCGGCCACCTACAGCGACGTGCTGCGTATCGGCGGCAACTTGCGCGAGGCGGACAAGAACGAAATCAAGGCTTCGTCGGGCCGGTTCCCCGAAGAAACGGTCATGCTGTCTTTCGAGGCTTCACGTGATCCCTTGGTGGGCTGCGTAAACGACTTGCCGGTGTGCATCTTCGGCGTGGCCGAAGCCTCGCTTGTCAGCGACAAGGCAAGCCCCTGGCTCCTGGGCACCGACGAGTTGCCGAAGCACGCTCGCGCCTTCCTGCGCATGAGCCGCGCCTGGGTCCAGAACACGCGGAAGAAGTACGCTTTTCTGGAGAATTACGTGGACGTAAGGAATACTGACGCGGTACGATGGTTGGGCTGGCTGGGGTTCAAGATCGAAGACCCGCAGCCCTTCGGCCCCGACCGCTTGCCTTTCCACCGCTTTACAATGACGAGGGAATAATCAAGTGTGCGAACCCACGACCCTGGCAGCAGTCTCCATCGGCGCTACCGTCCTCTCGACGGGCATGAGCGTTTACGGCCAGATGCAGCAGGGGCAGGCGGCGAAGTCCCAGGCGAACTATCAGCGACAGGTGGCCGAAAACAACGCGATTCTGGCCAACCGGGCGGCGACTGACGCAACCGAGCGCGGCAATATCGCGGAGCGCAACCAACGCCTGAAGACAGAAGCGTTGCGCGGACGCCAGCGCGCGGTGATGGCTGGCAACGGCGTCGTCGTGGACGCTGGCAGCGCCCTCGATATCACGTCTGACACGGCGGCCTTCGGTGAGCTTGACGCGCTGACGATCCGCAGCAACGCGACGCGTGAGGCGGCTGGCTTCCGCGCGCAGAGCGCGAACTTCACGTCTGAAGCGGACCTCGCGTCCAGGTCCGGCGCGAACGCGCAAAGATCGATGTACACGGGCATAGGCGGCTCTGTGCTGTCCGGCGCAGGCAGCGTGGCCAGCAAGTGGTACAACTTCACGCGCGCGTCCATGTCCGGCACGGGCGGCACGCCAGCCGAAAACAACGCCTTCTATAACCCGACAGGCTACTAATGGCGCGCGTTCCGGCAGCAGGCATCGGCACGGCTGGGGTTGACGTTCGCCCGATTGCGCCTTCGTACCAGCAGACTTCGGGTTTGCTGGTTGACGCAATCCAGTCGCGCAACGCTTCACAGAACATCGAGAACGCCGCACAGAAGGTAGAGGGCGTCAGCAACGTCCTGGCCAACGAAGCGATCAAAACGCAGATAGAGGATAACGACCGCGCCGCGAAGAAGGCCGACGTGGCCTTTAGCGAGCAGACGCGCGCGATCATGTTTGGCGACGGCACGCCGGAGAACCCTGGCTACTACGGCCTGAAGGGCGAGGCGGCGCTGGCCGCGTACCCCAAGGTGCGCGAGCAGTTGACCGAGGCGCGCAAGAAGATCGGCGGCGGTCTTACGAACGTCCAGGCGCGTGAAATGTTCGAACTGTCGGCGGCGGGGCGCTTGGACAGCGAAGGCCGGTCGATGGACCGCCACAACACGCAGGAGCGCGTGACGGCCAACAACGCGGCGGGGCTGTCCCGGATCAACACCGCGATCAGTAACGCCATCAACTACCGCAGCAATTCAGACATGGTGGGCGAGCAAGAAGCCGTCTTGCGCGGCGAGGTTTATAGCGAAGGCGACCGCAACGGCTACAAGCCGGAAGTGACCGCCGCGCGCCTGAAAGAAGAACTGTCGAAGATGTACTCCGGCATGGTTAATGCCGAGCTTGTGAATGACCCGATGCGTGCGCAGCAAATGTACGACAAGTACAAGATCGTCATGGACGGCCCCACGCGCACGGTCATCGAGAAGTCGCTGGAGATTGCCGTGGTGCGCAAAGCCAGCCAGGACGCGACCGCGAAAATCCAAGCCGAGGGCGGAACGATCAGTCAGCAGGTCGAGAAGGCGAAAGCAACGATCACGGACCCGCAGGTGCAAGACGCAGCCGTGCAGCGCCTTAAGCAAGACTGGGCGTTCAACGAACAGGTGAAAGAAAAAGGTCGCCGGGACGCGGCGCGCGGCGCTTGGCAAAAGATCGTCACGGGCGGGAGCGTGGACAACCTTAGCCCGCAAGAACTGGCGTCTATGGATGGCACCACTATTTCTTCAATGCAGCAGTTCGAAAGGAACCGCGCTTCGCGCGGCAGCGGCTATGCCTTGGCTTCCGATCCGGCCACGAAGAATGACCTTCAGAAAATGTTCATGGACGACAAGGAAGGCTTCGCCAAGGCGGATTTGGACCAGTATCGCTCAAAGCTGACGGAGAGCGACTATAACCACTGGCAGGGGATGCAGCGCACGATTGACAGCAAGCAGGAAACCGAGCAGGCCAAGGTGGCCAACTATTCTCTGGCCGGGTCGGAAGCACGGCTGTACGCCAAAGCGGCGGGCATTGATCCGGGGAAGAAGGGTTCGAACGCGGAGAAATTCGCGTTGATTAACAATATCGCTAACGGTGTCGTGGACGAAGCGCACGCCCAGGGCAAGAAGGCAACGCGCGAAGATATCCAGAAGGCGTTGAACGCTGCGTTCCTCCAGGGTCGCGTTGACGACAGCACGATCTTGGGCGTGTCGGTGCGCAGTTCACAGCCGCAGTACAAGTTTCTCGGCACCCAGGCCGGAAAGAACTTTGTGCTGACGGATGTGGACGGTCAAAAGGAGCAGATCGCTAAAGTGGCCGAAGTGCCGGTGGAGCATGTCGAAGCCATAGCCGCCGCTTTGAAAAAGGCGGGTACGCCTGTAACCATCGAAAACATTAAAGATCGTTACCAGCGGGGGCTAAACAGTGGCGGATAAAATGACCGTGCCGGGGGCGGGCGCTATTCCGAACTACGATGAAATTGAGAAGACCGTACCGCCCGCCCAACCGAAAATCCCGGACTATGACGCGCTAGAAAAGCAGGCGACACGCGACAACGCAAGCGCGAACCTGAAGGCGACCGCTGGCGTCAACCCTGACAAGGCTGCGAAAGCGCAGAAGCTCGCCAAGATCACGGGCCTGCCTGCGCCCGCTGTCGAGGGCAACGAAGATGAAGTGGCCGCGCAGGTGCGCTACGACGATAATGTGCGCCGCCTTACCACGGCTCCCTCGACCGCCAGCTTTCTGTCGAACCCCGACAACGCCAAGATCGCGCACGATAGCGTCGAGCAGTTGGCCAAGTCCGAAGCGGGTTGGGCTGAGAAGGCTGTCGGGCGCGAAGTGGGGATCGCCGCCGCCATCGGCATCCCCCGCGCAGACGTGGTCCGCGCGTATGGCGCGGAAATTGTGGACTTCCCCGGCGTGGCCATGCGCGGCATCGGTGAACTGTACGGCGTTCTTGAGAACCAAGTCGGGGCGCGCGTATCCAAGGGTGTGCAGGGGAGCCTTCGCGCCATCGGCCTGACTGACTTCGCGGACGCGCTGGCCAAGCCTGTTCCGTGGTGGGTTGACCCCGCGCAGATTTTGAAGAAGCCCGGCGAAGCGATTGGTGCGGTAGCCGAGGACATTCGGCCCGCCAAGGAAGACCGCAATCTGGCGACGGATATCGCGGGCGGCCTGGGCCAAGTGTCCGCGCAGATTACGACGGCCATCCTGACTGGCGGCTTGTCGTCAGCGATCAGCCTTACCACCATGGCCGCAATGGGCGCGGATCAGCAGGCGAAGCAGATCGCGGAAAGCGGCGCGGAGAAGGGGGATAACACAGACGCGGCCATTGTGTCCGGCGCGGCGATCACGCTGCTGACGGAACGCTTCGGCCTTGGAAACTTGCTGGACAAAATCCCTGCGACGATCAAGACGCGCATGGGCCGGATGCTCGCGGGCTTCGGCAGCGAGGCTTCGCAGGAAATTGTCGAGGGCGTGCTTCAGAACTTGACGGCGCTGGCGCTCTACGACCCGACACAGGAAATCTTCGAGGGTGTAGAGGATGCGGGTACCGTGGGCGGCTTCGTCGGCCTTATCACGGCGGGCGTAATCCCAGGCCGTCAGGCGATCAGCGCCCGCGACCGCGCCACCGACGCGGCCAATGCCCTGGCCAGTGCGCCGCTGTACGGGCGCGATCCCGTGGCGGCTGCAACTGTCTTCGCCCAGCAGATGGAAGGCGTCGGCTTCAAGGAAGTCCACATTCCCGCGCAGCAAATCTACGACATTATGTTCGCGCAGGAAGACCCGTGGGCGTTCGGGGAAGCGCTGGGGATTAACGACACTCTGTCGGAAGCCCTGGAGCTTGGCGGTGAAGTGCGCCTGACGGCACAGCAGTTCGCGGAACACATCGTCGTGGCCAATAACTACGAAGCGGTGAAGGACTTCGTGCGCTACGGCGACAACGCCATGAGCGCCAAGGACGCCGAGGAATTTGCAAAGACGGGCGCGCAGGACGAAGCTCGCAACATGGCGGCTGCGGTATCACGTGA
>Ga0181365_1000135_pt1 | contig 15038 bp, 16 predicted proteins | sample Fa13NDMM110DN_FD_130097 | JGI IMG/M metagenome (GOLD analysis project Ga0181365, IMG submission 130097) | Freshwater viral communities from Lake Michigan, USA - Fa13.ND.MM110.D.N | ecosystem: Environmental > Aquatic > Freshwater > Lake | place: USA: Michigan | collected 2013-09-24
AACCTGGATCCATATTTTTATATGGTTTATTAGGTGTTTTAGTAAAACCTGGATCCATATCTTTATATGGTCCTTTTGGAGTTTTGGTAAAACCAGGATCCATATCCTTATATTTTAAATTAGCAGGATTCATTTTTTTTAAAATACGTCCAGGCATGACCATTCCATTCTGTGCTTTGGTTAAAGACTTCTTTGTAGCACCACCTTTTTGATATGTATAAGTATCATTTTCATTTCTACCTGCATTTTTATCCACTCTATTTATTTTTCTAAGAGCATTATTCCAGCCTATACTTTTTGTTTTTTCAGATTTTACAGTACCTTCTTTATCAGTAATACTTTTAGTTTTACTTGCACTAGGAACAAATCCTTGAGAAGTATTTATACTTTTTGTAACTACATCTCCATTTCTTTTAGTTCTAGAAACAGAACTATTTGGATTAAACCCTGTATCAACATTTCTAGTTTTTTTAGATTTAAGTCTTCCATTAGGTGTAAATATACCACCTTTTTGCATAGTGGTTGTATTAGCATTGTATCCAGGCATACCAACAATTTTTTGTATTCCGCCACCCTTTTGCATTGTTTTTAGTTTTTTTACTTTAGCAGCACCACCTTTTTTCATAGTACCACCACATTTCATACAAGCCATAATATTTGTTTTAAAGATTAATAATTTAACAATTCCACTTTCTTAAAGCAAGAGTCTTCCTTGAAGGTTCTCCATTTGGTTTTTTAGCAGGACCTGGCATACCAGACATTCTAGCACAAAAACTCTTTCTTCTTTTAGCATCTTTACTTCCTGCTTTAAGTTTAGAAGGTTTAGTTGTTACAGCTGTCTGAAGTTTACTACCAGGATTAGCTGCTCTATAAGAAGCTACACCTTTAGCATTAAGACCCCCTTTGACATCTTTACCTTCTTTCCTAGTCCAAGCTGCTGTCTTTGCCATTTTAAGTTCCTTTTACACAATTATTAACAACTTTACCATTTAACATTTTACTACCTTTTTTAGTAAATCCTGGCCAACAATTTTTACCACCCATTTTAGCTTTTGGTAAAGACTTACTTTTTTTTGTAATGGTTTTTTTAATTGCCATTATTTTTTAGTAAATGTGCTTAATACATTCATTTGTTCTTGAGCAAGTTTTTTTACATCAGCCATCATCTTTGTATTATTTCTAATTTCATCAGCTCTTTTTAAAGTGCTTAATGCAGATTCAACTTCCCACTTTCTCATATCAGTTTTATTTCCACTCATAATAGAAAGCCCTACTGAAGAAGATTTCTTAGTAGGTGCTTTCTTAATAGTAGTTGTTTTTTTAATTGCCATAACTATTTCTTTTTAGTACCACCTTTTCTCATCATTGAAGGGTCCATCATTGATGTGCCATACATACCTTTCTTAAGTTTAGGTTTATTTAACGGTTTTGGTTTTTTTGCATTTTCTTTATACATATCATACATTCGATCCTGATAAATATCACGCTCTATGTCACGACCTGGTCGACTACTTGGTCCAAATTTTGAATTACTTGGGAGAACACCTGGTCCTTTTTTAATTGTATCAATTATTTTTTTAAATGCATTTGCTTGAGGTTTAGAAATACCACCTTTTTGCATTTTAACTTTTGTAGTAGATTTTTGTTTAACACTAGATTTTTGATTAACACTAGATTTTCTACTATTATCATTCAAAATAGTTTGTCCTTTATTTAAACTATTATCTTGTGATTGATTAATAGTTTTAGAAGAATTTCTACTATTATTTTGTGATTGTCTAACATTAGTATTAGAAGTATTATTAGAAGTACGATTATTTGTACGAGTATTATTTTGTGTTTGTTTAACTGAAGTACTAGACTTTTTTGAGTTGTCTACTCCAGAAGAAGAACCAGAACTTCCTCCTGATCCACCTTGACCACCTTGTCCACCTGAAGCACCTGAAGTAGATCCAGAGCTAGATCCAGAATTAGTAGTATTTGTTGTATTACCACTATTTCTGTTATCTGTTGTAGATGTAGATGATGATGTAGAAGTTGACAATCTCTTAGGAGTTTTTGCTCTTGCAGTACCTGCCACTTTAGATATACGGTTAGCTGTGTTATCTCTTTTTTGAGACACAGTTCCTTCTCCTTCAATATTTGCTATTGCAGATCTTGTTTTAGCTCTAGCAATTTTTTTAGCTTGTCTTTTTTCAAATCCAGTTGCAGGAGCAGAACCTCCATCTTGATACTTTGTAGTTGCACCACCTTTTTGAAAGTCTCCTGTCCTTTTCTTATAAGGTGTCATGAGTGATCCTGCAAAAACTTTTCCAGCTCTAGCTTGTTTAGCTTCGCTAACAGTTGGTGCACCTTTAAGTACACCTTTGACAGTTCTTCTAACTTTAGTTGTAGATCCTGTTTTATTTCCATAAGGTTCTGTATTATTTTTAGTAATAGTTTTATAATCTCCACTATTTGATACAGTAGTTACTTTTTTTGGAGGTTTAGTCATTTTTTCACCTGGAGTAGTTTTATTGTATTCACCACCTGCTTGATACTTTCTAGTTGCCATTTTATTTTATTTTTAAATTGTTTATAATTAAGTATTCCAATATTTTTCAACAGAAATGTTTAGATCTTTAAGAATATCCTCATTTAATGGGTTCTTTAAGTGTTCAAGTACATCTGATACATTTCTGCCAAGTAAGCTATTTGTTTTTGCATGATAAATATAACCATCAGGCTTACTTATAATATACTTAAAAAAACTGGAATCACGAACAATTGACTTAATTTTTAATGTTTCCATGTCCATATTATTTGCATCAATGAATGTTTTTGCTGCTCTTTCTTTATTTGATTCAGCACCTTCACCTGAAATATATCTATCCATATTTTCATATATTACATCCAATGGAGTTGATTTTCTATATTGAGTACTATTAGCATCTACAACTTTTGCAATGTAGAATAACTTGGTACTGTTCTTATCAAATAACTTCTGAAGTTCAGAAAGTGCTTTGTTACGCATTTTCTTGTACTCAGTTCTTATCATTACAGTTTCTTCTTCTTTATCTAAAAAGAATTTTGGTGCAACAGCTTTTGATCTTGCATCTTCATAACTTTTTGCAATCATTGAAAAACCTCCTGCTTCAATAGCATGAAGTTTAATTTTATCAAATGGTTTAGTTGGATCTAAATAAACTGGTTCATTTCCACATGACATAGCTATTTTATTCCAAAATATTTTATTATCTGGTTTAAGTAATTTTACTTGATTCCAAAAATCTTTATCTTCAACATCAATAATATTTGCTGCAAGTTCTTTTTCTAATTCACATACAGAGTTTCTAATTTCTTTTACTCTTGCATCTCTAATCTCTGCAGGTAATAATTTAATCTCAGGAGCAAATTCATTTAATCCTGTAACATATCTTAGTACCCCATTGTTTTCTAAGCAAGCAAGTTGTTCGTTATGAGTTACCCCATCAAAAAGACTCATTCCATAATCTTCTAATCCCATGTTAGTAGATTGTTTGTCAAAGTATGGTCTAACAGCAATTGATGTTTTTTTTATGCTGCCTACTCCTACTTCTACCATTGTAAAATTGTTCGTTTCCATTGTTTTGGTTTTTAGTTATTGGTTTATATTAAAGTAAAAAAAAGGGAGAGTATTAGTCTCCCTTTTAGTTTGTTATTATTTATTAGAATGATCCTCCTGTTACAGGGTTTCTCATAACTATTTTCAATACCTTAGTTGGATCTTTTACCCAAATAGCTGGCATTGTTTGTGACATCATTACACGGTATCCATTGAATTGTCCAGAAGACTGGAATCCTTGAGAACGTCCCATATAATCCATTGTACCATTCTGATACCACCACTTCAATTGATTATCCCAAGATAATTTCAATAAGAAAATATTATCATTTGTATTATCTGTGATATCAAAGATAATGAATGAATAAGAACTTAAAGGGAAACCGTCAATGATTGGATTCTCAATATCATTTGTATGAACATTATCAAATGCAGGATTCAACACAAACTTAACATTAGCCAAGAATGGGATAACATAAGAAGTGTAAGCAAATCCAAAGTTTAAGTCCATGCCTTTTCCAGTGATAGCACCAATGTCAGCAGCTTGAATTAAAAGACCTGAAGAAACAGCTTCTTGTTTAATAGCTTCATTTACCATACGCATTCCACCCATACCTGTTTGAACTACTAGAGAACGCTTAGGATCTGGACCTTGGAATTCAACTTTACCATTAAAGAAGTTATAAATTTCTGAACGGAATAAATCAAGTGTAAAGTTATTTTTGTTGTATACTCGTTTGAAAGAGTTGTCCAACTGTCGCCATAAACCTACAGATAACCTTACATCATCTGGTCCATCTTGACGAACTCTACCACCTTGTCCCCACATTAAGTAGGTCTCAATGTCAGTTGCAACTTTAGTTAAATGTGCAGCTTCCATTTGAGTTAAGAATGTTCTAGATAAATCTCCGTTATCAAATGCACGTTTAACTTTATCTTTACCCATTACTTTAACCATATCATCCAAAGATGAAACAGAAGGATCTATGTTTTTATCAAATGTTCTCCAGATTTCAGTTACAGGAACTGTACCATCTGCATTCATTCCACCTTTGATCATTAAGTCTGCACGTGAAGATACAGAATAGTGAACGTGAGCTTCTGCTCCACCTACAAAGTTGTAGAATTCACGGAACCCTGTTTTTGTTGTAATGTCAGAGAATCTTTCACCATATTCACCACGAGCAGAACCTTTACGGAATACTTTGGTACCATTAGCTAAATATTTATTATCAATAAACTTAAAGTTATCGTTGTTTACTAATTGTACAGTGTAGATAAAACCATCACCTAAAGGAAGAATATCTTCATCTGTAATGTACATCTCCACACCATTGTATTTGTCATATGTGATAATATCACCATGTCCAAACTCACGTCTATTTAATTTGATACGGAAAGTTGTACCATCAACACCTTTGAAAGTATTAGCTGCATCAATATCTTCAACAATAAATGGAAGATCTATAGCAACAGGAGTCTGCCACTTATACTCTCCACGAGCATTGTCAACATTAATTACATTTTTACCACCAAAACTTGACATTTGGTAAAGTGGCATTTCAACTTTTTGAGCCATAGCCCATAGATCAACTGGACCTAAGTCCATTGGTTCTGCATCTTTTAACATATTCACCAAGTGGTATGAATCCACATGGGAACTTGCATTGTACGCGGTATCTCTTAGGAAGATACCATTATTCATTACTGGAGTTGCCATTTTTATATTTGTTTTATTTGTTACTATTTATTAAAATCTTCTAAACATAGTGCCTTTAGAAAGTTTCCTAGGCTCTGCTTTATAAGATGTTTTTCTTTGTTCATCATCATATTGGTTAGATATTGAAGATGATATTTTTCTAGACTCTTCTGTCTTTAACTGTCTAACTGTTTTTTCTAATGCTTGTTTACTACCTTGTTCTCTTACTTTATTTTTATATCCATTTGGATCAGCAAGTAACCAAAGTGCTTCTGCAATTAGATCATGTCTTGGTTCTACAAACTGATACTTTTCTAACAAGTGACCTAATAAATTTGTAGGTTTTCCTGATATAGAAGGATAATTTGGTTGAACTAATCCTGAGAATAATAATCCTTGAACTTTTTTATCTAATCTAATTCCACCTATTGCTCCATTAGCCAAAGTATTATATACATTTTCTTGATATGCTTTTGCTTGTTCAGATTGCATATTTTTTCTATGCTCTTGTTCAGCTAGTTGTCTTGCAATAATTTCATCTTGCATTGCATCTAACTTAGGTTTAAATTGATTTGCTTTTTGTTCAAGTTTATTTAAATCTCTCCAATCTTGAATTTCTTCTTCAATTTCTTCTGCTGTACCAAATTGAGTTGTATATAAGTATGTTCTTGCAATTTCAGCTTGATCATATTCATCTGAAGGATCAAGTTGTCTCATTTCTTCAACATGAGCTAAGGTTCTAAATAAACCTTTTAGGTCTTGTCCACCATCAGCAACATATTTTGCAGCTACCTGAAGTTCTTCTGGTAATGCATTAAAGAATTCTCTTGGAGTATTTTGTCTAATTTGATTTTCTCTTTCTTGAAAGTTAGCTTCAAATAATTCTCTGAAATCTTTAGTAGTATATTCTTCTAATGGTTTATCATCATCAAATGCTACTAAAGAACCTTCCTCAATCATTTTAGTTGCTAATTCAGAGAGTCCAGATTTATCAATTTTAGGTCTTCCTTTATTACCAGCATCTTCTTCTTGTGAAATTAAACTATCTAACTCAGCAAAAGTTTCTTTAACTTCTTCGTTTTTTTGTTCAATTTGTTTTTTTTCTTCTGAAGTAGCATTAGGATTGTCAAAGAACGTATTGTCAACTGTTTCTTTATGAAACATTGACTTTGGTTTACTATTTTGGTCTTCTGGTAACATTACATTTTCTGCTCCAGGCATTCCAAAAATTTCATCAATATTTACATCTACTTGTTCTACCGTTGTAGAATCTTGTATTTGATCCTCATTCATTTTATTAGTTGTTTCCATTTTGTTGGTTTTTGGTTATACATTAATATACAAAATAAACTTGATAGATTTAAAATATTTATAAAAAAAATTGTAATATATAGCTAACTACTTATTTTTATTTAAATTAGAATCAAATTTATTTTTATTTTCTTGTGCAATTTGTAATTCTGTACTAGCAATTTCTTTTTGTGTTTGTAATTTTTCTCTTTCAAGTTGTGTTTTTTGTGATTCAATTGTCATTCTATTAGATTCTTTTTCTCTTTGTAATCCTGATTGTTCTTGATATTGTTCTGTTTCTTTAATGTCTTTCATAACATCTCTATAATCAGACATTTGATTTTGATCAACATCAGCTGAAGCACCATAACCAGCAGCTCTAATTTCTGCAACTAAGATATCTCTTTGTCTATCTTTTTCTTTCTCAGCCATAGTTGAATCAATTTTCATTTGTTCTATTTCTTGTTGTTTTTGAAGTTGTTGTTCTTGCATTTGTTGTTGGTTTTGCATTTCTTGTTGTTTCAATTGTTGCTGTTTTTGTTCAGAATCTTTAAGAACAACATTAAGAGCAGCAATTGATTCTGACTGAACAATTTTACCAAGGTCATAAATACTTGCTCCTGTAGTATTGTTCTGAACAGCCATTTGTTTTAATTGCTCAAGAATTGCTCTATGATTTGCATTAGTACTTATTGCAATATTTAAATCTCTTAATAAAAGATCTGTACCATTTATTTCAAAATTTACTTTTTCATCAGCTGATGTAATGTATGTTAATCTTGGAGATGGTTTTGTAGATTGATAAAATTGAGCTAAATCAGTTCTCATTTGATGAACTCTTGGCATTAAGTAATCACAGTGTTGTATAAAGAATACTTCTGTTTGTGCATAAGATGCACTTATTGCTTGTTCTACTCCAGTAGCTGTTGTTTGAGATAGTTGCTGACCCATTCTTTGTGGGTTAACACCAATTACTTCATACGCTTGTTGTTTAAAATGATTAGCCAAACTAACTCTTCCCATTAATCTTTCTGTTTGGGAAAGATCTAGTTTTTGAAAATGATTAAAATTTAATGCATTCTCTGTATTTGTAATACTAGTATCTAAAGGAAGCATTTGAAAATTCTTCATTGCTACATATGCTTTAGCATAATTTCCCTTACCCCAATCTTCTCCTAGTGAATGTCTTGGTAATGAGTTTTGATCTAACATAATAATAGTACCAAGTTCATCTACTAAAATATCAGCAATTTGGTTATTTACAATATTGTATCCAATTTGATGAGGTTTCATTAAATCAATAAGAGCTGTTGATTTAGTATTCCTATCTGAAAATACAGAACCTTCAACAGGCAATTTACATCCGTATAAACTTGAATCACCTTTAAATTGAAATTTTAAAGGTCCAATATTTTTTCTATTTGAGCCAATGTAAATAGGTGAATATCCATCAGGAGTACTCATACCCCAATAAGAAGGAACATTAGGTCCAATTTTTACTCCACCCCAAACCTCATTAATCCATATCCAATCTATATGTTCACCAAAAAGAAGAGTATCTTTATTTTTATTTTTAAATAACCTATTATCATAAATTGGTTTATCTGTAATTTTGTAATCTTCAGAAATTATATCATTTGATACATTGCCTTCTTCAGTTATTTTAGTAAGATGCCCAATTTTTTTCTGTGATTTCCAATATGCAGTTGTAACTCTAAGTAAATATGCTACACCTTGATCAGTATAATCTTCTCCTTCAGATAAAATCTGAGTAATAATATCATTACCCTCTAAATTATTACCTCCCATAAATGAACTATATTGTCTCATTCCAAGTGACGGCATATTAGTATTCCAATCATGTGACTTAGTTGCATCATAAAATGATCCATCATTTTGCGTTCCTCCAATATTATAACCAGCAGCTCTAATTGGATAAACTGCTTCAAGTGCTAAATGTTGTTCTTCAGTAAGAAGATGTCCATATTTATCTATTACATCAGAAACAGTAAGCATATCTGTTTTACCAACCCAATTACCTTGAGAAATGTATCTTATATCTGGAGACTTATGATAAAATGTAACAACAGGATTCCACAGTTCTACATCATAATCATCTTCCATCATGTGAAAATGCCAGAATTCTCTATCTGTAATTAACATATCCCGGAAAGCTCTTTCTTCTAATTCATCCATTTTGAATCTTTCAACATCAACTTTATGCTGATGTTCAGCCCACTGCTCTACCATAGAACGGTAATCTTTTTTGTAGAACTGTTCTATTTGAGGTAATGTCTTAAGATTTTCTGGATTTAGTTGTTGTTTTGCTTCTTCAGATTCTGGATCTAATCCTTGCTCTAACATTGCTGCTGTCATTTTTACTATTGCATCTGCCATTAGAGTTTGCTCTACTTCTCCTCTTTTTAATTCTAACATTTCATTATAGGAAAAATCATCAATAGTCCTATAAGATAATTTAGTTGATCTTTTTGCAAATTCAGCAACCAGTACATTAATTACATTTGGAATAATAGGATAAAACTTAAGCTCTAATGCAGATTCATCCTCTGTAGTTAGCATTTCTACTATGTCCTTATATTCATTATTTTCTTCAACTATATAATCAGTTCTGTCAATTATACCTTTAGCAAGTTTATAATTTTTCATTAATCTTCTTGCATTTCTTCTTATTTGTTTAAGACCATTCCATTCTAACCAATCTAAATTCCATGCAGCCCATTCATCATCTTTATCTTTTTTAGGTAAAAACTGTAATGGCTGTGTGATAGAACCTAATCTATTTTGTTCTACTTTAGCACCTTTTTTAAGTTGTAATGCGTTATATACTTGCATGGTTTCTATTTAATATTTTTAAATGCTGATTTTTTAAATCCGTTGTTTTTGTTTAAACTTTTATTTCCCATATGTCTAAACAAACCTTTATTTAATTTAAACAAATTTTCTGACTTTTGCAAGTTTTTAGCTGCATCATCCATAATAAATCTTTTTGAATATCCTCTATTTGCTTGTTGAATTCTCATAAATGCCACTAATGCAGCAAATGCAACTAGTCTATCTACATTGACTCCATCTGAATATTCTTGCATTTCTTTTAATAACATTGGATCAGGTATTCTTTCTATTCCATATTTTGTTTTTACAATTGTACCATCTGGTTTTGTTTCTACATCTAATTCTTCTTTACAATATTCTATTGTATAACTTAATAAATGTGCTTTAAATAAAGTTCCAGTATTTTTCCAACCATACTCCTGGAAGACGTTAGCATTAGAACCTAAATCTTTTAAAAACATTATTTGACTTTTTGGAACTAAATATCTTTGTTTTTTTCTAGATATCATGTATTGAATAAATAAAGATATATTGTTTTCAATTAATGTCCATGCATTATACCATTCTATTATAAGTTCTAATCTTTGATGTGTTTTATTTATATCATCAAATCTTCCGCACCATGCCGCAACTATTTTATCCTGTTCAATATAAGTTTCAGATTCTCCACCAGTTATTTTAGTTACTTCAACTGGAGCTTTCATTATATATATAGAACATAATGATTCTGAGGTAGTTGTTTTTCCTTCTGATACAGGGTCAATAAATGCATAATATTGACCAAAAGTTGGATCTTTAATTGGTCTTTCCCATACAACAAGAACTCCTGTTTTATCCTCTGTTTTTTTAGAAATAGGAAATTCAATTATTGGTCTTTTATTACTATTAACAACTGAAGGTTTTCCTTGTGCATCAGTACTTATGTCTAAAAATTCATAAGCATATTCTTTTTCTTCAATTCTTCTTGTTTGTGCTGCAACTAAATGTGTTGGAAAAACTGATATAGATCTATGATCAAATGCTTCTTTAATATTTCTAGGATGCTGTGAAATTCTTAATTGATAATCTTCAGGAGATAAATCTTTTTTCCATTGTTCAAATTGTTTATCTAATGCTTCTAAAGCATCTTCTACAAGTGAATTACCATAGTTATCTATATGAGGTGGCATTGACCATTGTTCAGGAATAAATAAACCTGATAACCCTATAGTACCTTTATTATCTATAAGATTTGTTTCTACAGAATAAATATCTTTTGAAACAGGATTTAAAATCATATCCCTAAGTGGATTGCATTGAGATAAATCTCCTACAGATCCTGCAGCTATAAACATACCTGTAGTTGTGAGACCTGATCTCATTGCTGGTCTCATATACTCATATGTTTGATCCATCTTAGGAGCAATACCAGCCTCTTCATGAAAGAAGTATTTAACTGGTCCACCTACTCCATTTGTAGGATCTTTTTCAAAAGACATTCCTTGCATTGTTCCTTTTAATCCAGCTTCTGTTTTTCTATCTCCTTTTCTTATTTCAATTTTTTGTTGCCACATTAATATTTTATCAGGATTCATAGGTCTATACCAAGCAGTATGTTGATTTAGAAATGCTGCATATTCTGATAAAAATTTCCAAGAACCTTTTTCATTAATATAATCTTTAAGACTTGCCCCCATTTTTAAAGTAACACCTTCTTCAAACCAGAGTTGATTAAGTAATTTAGATATATGAAAATAAGAACTTGCTATTTGACGTTTTTTTAATATTGCAACATGTTTATAATTAAGTTCTGCTAATAGTTCATATAATGCCATATGGTACTGAGCATCTCTAATTTTTGCAAAATCAAATTTTTGTTGTTCTTTGTCAAAGATTGGTAAAAAATTTAACCACATATAATAATCTCTAGTAATATACCAAGTATCATTATCTGATTTAAATATTACTCCTTTCCTACATTTTTGTTTTTCTTTATCCCAGTAATCAATAAAATCTTTTGATTTAAAAGGATGGGTACAGTATACTTTATTTAATCTAAATATTTCTCCCTGTTCATTAAATAGTAAACTAACTTCATTAAAATTATATTTACCCGGCTCTTTAAAAATGTTTAGGATGTAATCAGAAAATATTTCTTTAGAATCAAAATCTGTAATGGTCCAAGTTCCATTATCCCATGTTGGTATATTGTTATATACTTCTTCCATGATCATTGATCATATGCCATTCCTATACCTCCTCGCACTTTGCTAGACTGTTCTTCTTGTAAATCTTTATATACTCCTTTAAAAGAAGATCTTATTTGATCAAAGTTTTTAGCAGCAGCAACTATAGAATTTATATTACCATCTCTCCCATCTGTAATAGGTGTATTCTCCATATATCTTGCTAATCTATCTAACATAGATGCCATTCCTTTATATGCTCTTGAAGTAGGGGTTTCGTATAATCTTTGACAAAATTGTAAAGCAATATGTATGTCATCATCTTCAGTTGAAAAATCTGCACTTATTTGCCCTAAAACTAATAATTCTTTATCTAACTCAGGTGTATGAAAAAATGGATTCATGTCAGGATTAGGACATGTCATATAGAATAAATATTGATATATTTTTAAATAATCTTTAGGATAGTTATCCATTATATCTTTAAGAGCTTTTAAAGTATAACAATGTTCTGTAGGTATTACTACACCATTTTGAACATCAAATAATTTTACTATCATTTCTTTTTTATTTTAATTTTATTATCTTGTAAATAATGTATGATACTTATTACTTCATCTTTTAAATAAGGAACATCAATTGGTATGACTTCTTTTACAATTGGATCTCCATCATCATTTAATCTTGCAATTGGATAACCCCATTGATCAGTCTCCTCAACTTCAAATAGTATATGATGTATATTTATTTTTCCTGGTTGTAATTTAGGATTGTGCTTTAATGTAATATACATATAAATACTTAATTGTAAAGCATAGTGATTAAAATTACAATCATCTAATGAAGATAAAGGTTGTGATAATTTTTCAGATATTCCTTCCCAATCTATATAGGATTCTTTTTTTATTTCTTTATTTGTTTTGTAATCAATAATATTTACACGTCCATTAACAACTTCAACTAAGTCAGATTGACCACAAATTCCAGCAGATTTTAAATATACCATATGTTCTGGATAAATACCGGGATCTAACTTTTGATTATTAGATACTTTAAAACCATTATTTGCAATACTAGGTTTAAATACTGGAATTGTTACACCTTCCCTTTCTATTGATGCAAAAGAACATAAATCAGATTCTCTCTGATCATGATAAAAATTTCCAAGTGTTGATGCTCTTAAAGATTCTGTATTCCAAATTGTTAAAACTTCTTTCGAAGAAAGACCATACCATTTTGATTTTTTATTTTTAATAACTTTTTTTGCTATTGTTTCAGCATCAAATGGTTTTTTAAAATGAGAAACTAAAGTTGTTACACTTATCCAATTTATTTCTAAATCATCATTACTTTTATAGCTATGATCTTTAGCATTAAATACTATACTCATAATTTTTCAATTTCTTCTTCCTGCTCTACTGTCAATATAGCTTCCCATTTACCAAGCGGACAATCTGAAGATAATGATCTAGTTTTAAATGTGAGTGAGCATCCACATTCATTGCAGCAAGGTGCTGTTCCTTTTACTGCACATTTTTTTCCTTTTTTTGGACAGTCATCACAAATGTCATACCTGAGTCTAGATATTTCTTCTACAGTTTCATCTCTGATTATAGAATTTTTTATTCCTTCAAATATCTGTTCCCGGTTCTTCCAAATTATTTTTAATATATTTTTCATCTTTAAATTTTTTACGTTTATTTAATTCTTTAATAGCTTTATCGTGGATAATATTTAAAAGTTTTAATTTTTCATTAATATTTTTTTTATTATAATAATCACTAAATGTTACGTTGTTATTATTTTTTAAAATTTTCTCATAATGAGGAATTGCAGTTTTAATTTTTTGTATCTTAATAAAAAAATGACCCAGTCCTTCTACATTTATTCTTAAATCATCTAAGCCACTTAATTTTTTTCGTAATGTCTTATAATAATTTTCAACTAATTTATTTACTAAATCTTCTGAAACTTCAAATTCACTAGTTATTTTTTTATATAAACTATTTGCTTTCTTTGGTATCATTTCCTAAAAATTTATAATCTAATAATATAGTTCCTGTTGTTTGAATTTTTATATTTGAATTAAGTATAATTAATTTTTTATTATTAGGATCTTTAGTTACTAGTCCATTTTTTTCAGCTTTATTAATACTGTTTCTAACAGTTTGTGGAGATTTAAAAATCCAACCTTCTTCAGAAGATGCGTCAAGACAAAAGTTACTTAACTCAATTGGTTCATTAAAACTAAGTAATGTTAAGCAATCAAAATCAGATTCACTCATTGTTATGCGATTAATATAACAATGAGTAAGAATCTGAAATTTAACAATGTCCCATTTAGACATCTTTACTCTTTTTTGAACTTGGTTTACAAGTGCCATTATCCTTTTTTTAATTTTTTACTTTCGTATGGTACTTTTGCTACTGCTTTTGGTGGTGGATTATTGTCATAAGCATCTTCATCTTCATCATCATTTAGATCAACTCCTTGAGTTGCTGCCATCATTGATGCATATTGTATTTGCATAGTAGCTCTTTTATATCTTGCTTCTTCTACATCGGTAAGTAATTTTTCATACTTAGACTGTGCTTCAAGATAAGGAAGAGACTTTTCATAAAATTGTTTCATTTCCTCTCTTCTTGCTTCTAATTGTTCAGGAGATAACTCCTCATTCATTTGCTGGTTTTTCATATTATATTATTTAAAGTTTAGACAAATATACAATAAAAGTTTAAACAACAAATATTTAAACAAAAAAATCCAGATAAATTAACTTACCTGGATTTTTATGCTTAGAGAAGCTTTATCTATTTTTAATTGTAAAGTTTAATATTGTTAGCATATAAAAGTCTCTAGAGATATCTATCTCTACTGTGAAAAAGTCTATAATACCTATTCTAAGTCTTATAGCAAATTTATCCCATTGCTTTCTTGATGTGTTCCAGTTGTTTCTAAATTTCATTTTTTTTATTTTATTATTTAATATCTGTTGATTCAATTAAAGTATATGTAAACTTATTGCCAAAAGCTGCCTTAGCTTTGTTAATTATCTTCATGAATTCTATAAAGTTAGCATTATATCTAAATACTTGACATCCTTCTGAGAAATAATCTACATATGTAGGATCTTTATGAATAGATGATCTGTGAATATTGATACCAAAGTACCCTGTCTCTGTTACCTTCTCATCATAAGTAGTATCCTTATTGTTATCCCTGTATACAGTTACATTGCCTAACCTTTGGCATAGAGCTTCATACTTACCATTGTGCAAAGAGACACTATACACCCCTCTATATTGCCCTGGCTTTAATCTAGCAACTCCTTTAGACTGTCTTAATATTTCAGTTGGTTTTTTACCTGGATCTGTAGTGATTTTCCACTCATGATACTGCCATACTCCCATTAATTTATAGGATACTGTGATCACATCATCAAATTCA
>Ga0181365_1000136_pt1 | contig 15030 bp, 22 predicted proteins | sample Fa13NDMM110DN_FD_130097 | JGI IMG/M metagenome (GOLD analysis project Ga0181365, IMG submission 130097) | Freshwater viral communities from Lake Michigan, USA - Fa13.ND.MM110.D.N | ecosystem: Environmental > Aquatic > Freshwater > Lake | place: USA: Michigan | collected 2013-09-24
ACGCATTGCCCAAAGACTGATATGTCACAACAAGTTATCAATGTCGGATCAACCGCAAACGACAACAACGGTGATACGTTGCGCGGGAGTTGGATCAAAGCTAATGACAACTTTACGGAGCTGTACACCGATATCTCGGGTCTCAATACCGCGACCGCTTACACTCCGACTCTAACAGATTCCGGTGGCGGTAGAACGTACACCGTTACAATCAATTCCGCGCGATATACCGAGATCGGGAATCTGCGTTGGTTTTCTGTTTCGCTGTCGGTAACTGCCGCAAGCGGTACGGCTTCCGGCTCCCTTCGGTTGAGCATCCCAGACATCTCGACTTACGCTGCGGCTGTCGGAGTTCAAGCCAACGGTCTCCACGCAAACGCTAAGACTGAAATCGAAGGAAGTGTAATTGCCGGTCAATCTTACGCTGAGATCGTTCATTACGAAAACGGCAGCACTTCTTCCCTAGCGTCTCACGTTCAGTCTGGATCTACACTGATTGTCACCGGAGTTTACTTCCACGCCGCTTGAACTTAATAGCCACTAGTCTCCAGTTGGGGATGTCTGTGCTACAGAGCGCGATGGGGAACCCGTCGTTTCTTTGGCAGGGAGTGCTAGTGCGCTGTCTACCCGCTGCGATAAGTGACGCGAACTCGGTTATCTCCGGTGGGTTTCAAGACAACGTCCAAGCTAGAGTGTTGGTCAAGTTCTCCGACTGGCGACTAGCTGACTCAACCCTCGTAACCGTTGACGCTGCGGTCTGGTCTTGTGATGTTGGCTCCACCGCTGACCGGCTCCTGCAAGAGAGCGGGGGCTTGCTATTGCAAGAGAACACTGACCGATTGCTTCTAAGTTTCGGCAAAATGATTCCGGTGGTGGGAAGGCTTCTTACATACGATGGTCGCCAGATGCGGATTGTGTCCGCAAAACGAGATGCAAGTGGAGGGTTTTACATTCTAGACCTAGCCGCAAAAACCAAATGACTCCAACCATCACATTTGATACATCGCGTTTTCAGTTGGCTTGGAGGAAATACCTCGCTTCGACATCACGAAGCCTTCCCGCTGCTTGCAACTCGAGGATGTTTTACCTGCTTGTGCGGGTGTATTTGATTTTGTCGCCTCAGTCTCCGGTTGAAAAACGAAAACAATTCCGCGCGGCATTGTACCAAAAGGTGTCAGTCAAGGGATCAAAAGGCAGAGAAGTCGAAAGAATCTACGCGATTGTTAACTCAAAACGAAGACCGGGATTGTACGGCGAAAAAATGCGGATGGCCGCAAAAAAGGTTTTAAGCCGAACAATTGGTGGCGTTGGATACCTCAGGGCAATGACTGTCCGAGGAATTAGAAGGTTTCAAGGGTTCAAACAATTTGGAACAAAGAGCCTTAAGACCGGCAAGTACAACAGCGCAAACAAAGCGGCAATTGCTCTTTCGGCAGAATACAACGCAAAGCAGGAATCGGTCGCAATTTACCGCGCAAGTCAGGTGAAAGCGATTTCAAGCAGGGCGCAGGAAGGTTACTCGCCAGTAGCGTCCATTGAAATTTCTGGGGCAAGCGTCCCTGTGATAGGTGGTAGCGTTTACTCAGTGTTGAACCCTGCTTTTACCCGTTCACTTGCAGACGAAACTTTGGAAATGGAAAATCACTGCATGGGATTGTTGGTAGATGCGGCCAACAAAGAATTGGCGCAAAATGGATTTAAGGTAAACGAATGAACGCTGTTTCCCTAAGAACTGAACGCGCCATTGTCGATTGGCTTGCTGCTCTAGATTGGTCCGATTCACCAATCGGAACACCAACGTGCCTTACAAGCTTTGGTCACGGGGCGAATTCAGATCCTGACTTAGAGGATTCCATGCCGTCTTATCCACGCATTGTCGTTAACGTGACGCGATCTACGCCGGTAATGCCTACGGATACAACCTGCGAAATGGAAGTTAGAGTTGACTTGCAACTCTCCGCAGACGACACAGGAGAAAGTTCAGTTCTCAAAATCGTCGAAATTTTTGATTCAGCCCTGCAAGATTTGTTCGTTGAAAATGGTTCGTTGATTTTGAGCGTAGGTCAGTCTAACGAAAACGGTCCATTTACGGCCCAATTTGCGTTTCCAACAGATTTTGGGTCGACTGACATTCAAGATCGATCTAGGGTTTTTTCAAGAACATTTACACTTTTTGCGTCCGCAACAACTTAACAAACAACTTACATGGCTAACGTCCAAGGCAGAAAATACATTTACGGATCACCGGCTACGCTTGCCCTTTATCTCTCCACAAATGGCGCAGCAGTTATGACCGGATACGTTTCTCCCGATATGGAGTCGTACGATCTATCTCACGAATGTGACACCGAAGAAATCAAGGATTCCATGGGCGAAGTAGTTGGTCACGTTGCATACAACAACCGATTAACGCTTACTGTGAATTTTGTTCCAGCAAGTGCCACAAGCATTGCTCTTGCAAAATTAACCGCTCAACTTCCCGATGCTAATGGAACGTGCGTGCTTACTGGTGCGCCCGTTATTGTTGCTGGTGGCTACGCAGACGCTCTTAACGCCGATACAAATAATCGCTGGATTTACGCTGGTGGAGGTTCGATTAAGACAACCAACACCGGTAAGGCGACCGGCACAATTACGCTTAAACGCTACACTGGAATCACTGCAACTGGTACCGCGACTGTTCTTGGAACTTGAGCGTTTTAAATTCAATTTTAAGTTTAGGCCATCAAGGTCCACCAAAAGTTCTTGGGGTTTACCTTAAAACTTTTTGCGTGGGCCATGCTTTAGCTTTGCACAGGCTAGAATCTCCTGTGATTTTTGGCGGGTCTATCACCTTGCCCGACTTGATTGAAGCCGTCGCGATTTGTGCGGAAGACCCGTCTCAAGCGGAACGAATGATTACCTCAAGGTTTCGATGGCTTTTGTTTAAACTTTGGTCGTTTAGGTTGCGCCGAATGAATCTGTTGGTTGAAAAATTAAAGTTTGAAAAATGGATTTCATCTCAGTCCAACGCGCCAGAAATTATTCACGACGGAGCAAAAAAGTCTAAAAAGTTGTCAATGCCTTGGCCTGAGCGAATTTTAATTTCGTTGATGGATCTTGGCTTTCGCGAGGAAACCGCGCTTAGAATGGCAGTTATAGATGCGGAACGGCTTGTCCTTGCCCACGCTGAAATGCACGGGCAGGTAGAGCTTTGGTCAGAGGAACAAGAAGCACTTTGGGAATACGCTCAAAGCAGTAACTAAAACTAACCATGGGAATTTTTTCAATCCTAGCAAAGATTGGCGTTGACCTAACGGATTTTAACATTGGTGTCAAAAAGGCTGAAAGCCTTGGAAAGCAGATGGCTAGGAGCTTTAAGGGCGACGCTGCTGCCGCATTCGGAAGCGTGTTTGCTGTCGATAAACTAGCTGATTTTGGAAAACAAGCTTTAGACCTAGCTAGCAAACTTAACAACCTTTCAGACCAACTTGGTGTTTCGTCTAAATTTCTTCAGGAAATGAAGTTTGCGGCAGAATCAAGCGGCGGATCTCTAGACGATGTAAGTTCAGCTTTGCAAAAAATCACCGTTGCAAGATCAAAAGCTTTGTCTGGGGATGATGGGATTGTTGCAAGTTTTGAACAACTGGGAGTTTCTGCGGAAGAAATCCGATCCGCTAAACTTGAAGATATTTTTATAAAAATGGGCCAGTCGTTTGAAGGAAACGCTAATCCTCAACAATTGGTTGCGGCATTTACAGAGCTTGCTGGCAAAGGTGCTGGAGGGCTTATTCCGGCAATGGCTAACGGGCTAGCAAGTGCTACAGAACAAGCTCATCAGCTTGGATTGGTAATGTCTAACGAAGTTGTTACCGCTCTTACCGAAGCAAATGATCGCGTTGAGTTGATGAATCAAACAATGGTCGCAGGCATGGGAAGCATTACCGCAAATATAGTTCAACCTTTGGCGAGATGGTTTGAGGCGATGGGAGCTTCTATTCAAACCTTTATTATAATGGTTGCGCGGGGTAGGCAACTTATTGGCGGAACCACATTTACTGGCAACATCAAACATCTTTTTAGCCAAACAGGACAAGCGTACATGGCTTCACTTAACGAGCAAGATGTAGCGTTGGCTGCTAAACAAGCCTCTCGTAAAAAATCTGAGGAAGCAAAGTCAAAGTTTTCAATGGAAGGTTTTAGCGGTAAAACCAACATAGCCGAACAAAATCGTTTAGCCGATCTGAGCAAAGCTGTGAACACTACGTTTATGGGTGCTGGAGGAGATTCGTTGGGAAGAATTGGAGGTTTTAGCGGCTATCAATCTTCTCAACAAAAAGTTATTGATACGCTGCGAACCCAAGTTGACAAACTTGAACGAATAGCGACAAACACGGATAGAACAGCCAACGCAATACGAGGCGAATAATGGCAAACATCATTTTTACCCCAAACGGGCCAGATCCAAGCACCTATGACTACATTCCGGTTTCAAGGAAATTTGAAAATTCTGGATCTGGAACCGGAGCCGTTTGGACCTATGTCTATCGCGGCAGCAAAGACGCGTTGCGACTTCAGTCTTTTCATTGGCTAAATGCTGGCTGCAAAGTTTCAATTGATGAGTCTGGGCCATTTGCTTCGGCAACGGTCATTTTTAATGGACCAACGTCTAACCCCCTTGATCCAATTGAAAACGCCTATATCGTAGGCATTGGATCAGAACAAGGTTCGTTTCGGTATGAATTTAAAACCGATTACATTGAAATGAGTTTGTTTTCGCTTCCAGCCGTAATGGCTGAAGCAATGAAGTATGTAAGTATTTCTCAATACCGCTACGACATTGAAAACGCTGTCAAAAACGGACTAAAAGTACTTGGCGACCAGAATTTTCCATTGGCTCAAAAAATTTGGGCAAAGCTTGCAAGAGGTCAGGAATCTTTTCCCATCAGTCGAGTTTCACTTTCTAAGGTTGGATCGTTTAGCGGAAACAATGGCTTGCCGCAAATTCCCGACGCAATGCCGCCAATCTATTCCGGCGCGCGCCTAGCGTTCGATTACCAGTTTCCTACGGCGGTGCAGCAGTTAATGCCGCGACCGCCAATAAACTCGCTCCTACAGCCAATTCCCGGCACCCAGTGGGGATGGTTGCAAATGAACCAATCTACATCGTTAATTGCAAAAACCAATCAAGTCGAGCAAACGCAGACTTGGACTTTTGCGGCTTGGGACCTAGACATTTACCCGTACTACAGCTAACAAACACTTACAAATATGGCAGACGAAATCCAAATGACGGCTCGGCTCTACGCTTCAAAAAATGGAGCCTACTTGCCTTCCGTAACCTATACCAAATCCGCAACCATGGTTGGAACCGATATGGGTTCTCAGACGCAATCTATTGGAACCGCGTCTTCTGAAACTCTCGACGTTCCTGTCGATGTCTCCAGCCCATACAAAGTACTAATCTCAAATCTAGACAACACCAATTACGTCGAGCTTTCGTTTACAAGCGGATTTATTGCTGGCGCAGGTACAATGCGCCTTCCCGCTGGTGAAACGATGTTGATTCCTTACCTTAACACAAATTTGTACCTGATTGCTAACACCTCTGCGGTCACCATTCAGGCCACTTTCTGCGAGATTTAACCCAACAACACTATGGCTAATGAAGTCGAGATGTCGGCGCGGCTCTACGCATCCAAAGGTGGAGCTTCAATCAACTCAATGTCTTACAGTGCGATAGCCAACATGACAGGCACCGACATGGGGCAACAAACGCAAGTGGTTGGTACAAGTGACGAAGTATTAGACTTGACCGCCGATCTTGGTACGCCCTATCGCCTTTTGGTGGTAAACTTAGACTTGGTTAATTCAGTCTCAATTGGGCCTTCTTCGCCGTACTCGTTTCAAATTCCCGCTGGGCAGTTTATTCTTATCCCTTGGGTTGATGCCACCATGTACGTCAAAGCCTCTAACAGTTCCGTCAAAATATTTGCACAATTTTGTGAGATTTAACCTATGCCAATCGAACTGCCGGGAAAGGTTTCTGAAAGCGGTTTGAAGTCAGACCATGCTCGGGCCATTAACAAATTGATTGAAGCTGTTCGGCGCGCCCAGTTGGTTGCTGGACCCGGGCAGCGTATTGAACAAAGCGCAAATGGAACCACACTAAAAGTAAAATCTTTTGGTAATGGTGCAACTTTAACTTCAGAGGAATCGTGGTTCTATTGATATGCCATTCGCAGTTGATCGCAGTGATCGAATGTGGAGTGCAGGTAATCTCAATGATCTGTACTCTAGATTCGACAATAAGTGCGCCAGAACTTTAGACGGTAAGACTCCGTATGTTGTTGGACTTGGTCAAAAAATACCTTTTGGTGTTACATATGATTATTCTAGAGATCCCGACACAAGCTTCTACATCTCTGGAAGCACGTTAACTCAAACACAGATTGCAATTGAACTTTCTAAATTAGAAAGCAAACACCTAGACGTTGCTGGAGGTCAGGTTTATGTTGATCATTATGTTAATTCTTACGATCCAACGTATTGCAATGTCGGGGCAATTCAAACATCATTTGAATTACACAAGCGAACGATTGACGGTGTAGATTACGATGTTCATTTAGGATGGGACGATTGGGATTCCGGCTATCTGTCTTATGTAAGATCTTATTTTTCTTCAGTTAGCTCTGCTCCTTCGTTACCTCCCGGTAGAATTCACAAGCACAAAATCGCTGTTGCCGAGATTAGGCTTGATGGCATTACAACTTTTAGGATTCTCAACTCATACCAGCGGTTTGATTGCTGGAGAGTCCACAACTGCGGAAGCAAAGACGCGACGGTCTTTCTCCAATTGCCAGACGGATCAGCAGAACGCAAGACAGTCCCCGCAATGGGCTGTAGATCGTTCAGGAGACGCGCTGACGGTACTTGGCTATCAACTTGGCGTGATGCTACTCCCTGCGTTTATTTCTTCCCTTACGTCGCCGGAGACGTTCCTTACTTTGCTGGTGGTCCGCCAATGTATGGAATATTGAACGATTCAATGGCTGTGCGTTTGGAGCGATCAGCTAAAGCTAACAACATTGCCAATCCATTTATTGCTCTCCAGTGGATGCGAGCAATGGGAGCTTGGGTGGATGCTCGATATATGTACGACATCCGCACAATGTATCCAGAATACGCGGACCCTACGGATGCTAATACTTTTATTGGTGATGCGATCTTCACTTGGGGACGCGCTAGGGTTCAAATTTACAGCAGTCTTACCAACGCAGTATTTGAAGATTACATCACAATCTTTACTGGCGTTACAGACTTTATTCCAAAATTAGAACGTATAGGAATTAACGTAGATGCTAATTATGACGTATTAACGATGACCACTAAAATACCCAATGCAATCATTAGGATTTATCCTATTGATTGCAATGTGTTCCGTTATAACAACGCGCCTTATTGGCAAATTAATCCAACAACAACATACATCATAACCGCCTATCCATATGTTTACTACACTCAAAATGTAGCAGCACCTCAGACTGCAACTCAATGGCAAGCTGGTAACGTCCCAACGTGGATGGAAACGATGCGGACTCTTCGCAGGCGCATTGCGGTAGAAGAAGGATTTCTTGTCAATTATGACGATGTAGTCGATATACCAGAGGAGAAAGTTGGGATTGTCAGGTTGACTCCTCTTGGGTTAATGGCTGTAGCGTCAACGGCTCGCGGAATAGAAAATTATGACGCAAACGCTTTTAGTGATTTGCCAAACTACGAGAGAACCGCAAACGTAATAGAGTTGCGGACAGATTTGAGGCCAAAAGGATTTGGCGTTGGTGCATGGATTGGTACGCCATACATATCAGCAAAGAAGACCTACATAATTGCCCAACCGAGCAATTACAGTGGTCTTTACGGTCACGTTTTTCCTCAGATTGGAACAGCAATAGGATCGGAAAATTACCATCCAGCCGTAGATTGCGCTTACGTTCCTGCCGGTGGACCGTGGGGATTCTCAAGCAGCGTTTACGATTACGATCTACAAAGAGTCTACACAACAGACCCTCTTGCTCCTGTTATAACCAATGTATTTGGATCTGATTTCTGGATCAATAAGTGGGGAGGAAAAGGAGGTGTTGATGCTTCTGTAAGAATACTTGGGCAACCAAATAAGACCATTCAAAGCAATGGCGTTGCCGATGATGTATTTAAAGATCTAAACAATCCGGCAATGGCTGGTTTAGCTCCGTATTATGGACAGGTTTCGCAATTTTTTTCAAACCAAGTTGAAATTGCTGACATAAGATGGATAGGTAATTCATATTTCAATCTTCCTTATAGCCCAACAGTTGACGCTATTAATTATGATGGAATAGGTGAGTTCTATCATAAGATTCCAAAATCCGCTTTCCTTTGGAACTTGTTAGAAGCGCACGTTGGCGGATGGAATAGAGCGGTTCCGCTGGCTCACGGTGAGATTAGATGTCCTATTTATCAATTCAACGCTTCAGGAATACTATCGCCATCAATTCTTGGAGATTTGATTCCAAAAGATACCACAACAACTTGTTTGGATCTATCAGAGGGACCGTGTTTCTTTATTGATGAAAATCAATACAACTCGTTTTTAGCCAATGGTGTTCATGCTAAAAAACTGTTTGATAACGACCCTTTGATAATGGCTTATTATTGGGTTGTAAGCCAAACAGAGCTTGCTACTTATTGTAGATCAAAAGGATTTACATCCTTTAACTTTGATTGCACGGACCAAGTCATCGACGCATTTGGTGGGATAATTACACCAGCAACAGCGTGGAGACCTATGCGCTCCTACGGATTTGGTGAGACGGTCATTGGAGCCAGCTACATCGACGTAACTAACGGCGATCTCTACCGGACGATTCGTCTGGTTGACCTTGATGTCGCGTAAATTTCCGCTTGACGCAAACCCGCCGTTGGGTTTATGGTTTGTGTCGACCGATGAAATGCCCAGCCTGTCAGCACATTTTTGATGCGAGTCTCCGCCAAATGGCAGGGGAGCTAGGTAGGGCAAAATCTGAGGCAAAATCAAAGGCCGCTCGGGAAAATGGAAAGCTCGGCGGCAGACCACCAAAGCACAATGAACAAGGAACTATTGCCAACCAAACAGTCCGCGCTAGCCGTAATGGCAAGCAAATTCAGCGTAGAACCGCAAAAACTGCTCGAAACACTCAAGGCGACGTTGATGCCCAAAGCGTCAAATGAGGAGCTTCTGGCGTTTGTTGTCACCGCAAATCAGTACGACTTAAATCCGTTTACCAAGGAAATTTACGCATTTCCCGGTCGTTCTGGAGGAATTAATCCGGTCGTTTCTGTAGACGGTTGGATCAAGCTAATGAACCGTCATGCTCAGTTTGATGGCATTTCGTTTTCAACCAGCGACAAAGACGAAAAGCCATTTGCAGTCACTGCGACCATTTACCTCAAGGATCGAAGCCGTCCGGTTGAGATTACAGAGTACTTTTCCGAGTGCTACCGACCAACGGAACCTTGGAAAGTCAATCCCCGCAGAATGTTGCGGCACAAAGCCTTGATTCAGTGCGCTAGAGTTGCCTTTGGATTCAGCGGTATTTCCGACGAAGAGGAAGCCACAATTGCGACAATCAGCGTCACTCCCTCACGACCAATTTTTAGCAAGCCGCAACCCGCTATTGAACCACCGGCAGAATCCAAACCTCAGGTTGAGGTTGAAGTTAAAGCCGAAGACAAAGTTGGAGGTGAAGCGTGAGCCTTAAGCTAACCATGATCGCCGAAGAAGCCGCTAGTCGTCTTCAAATTTTGTTTTCTGAGGCATCCGACGACATTCAACGCGGGATCGAGATAGCTGTTCTAGACGCTCAGGAAAACGAGCTTGAGGCAAAGTTTACACTGTCATTTCAAATCCAACTAAACTTGGACCGAAATTCGGTCATTCATCGGCTTGGATTTTCTACGCGTCATAAGTACGAATCTGTGACCGAAATGCCCAACCTCGACCAAGCAAACCTCCCTCTAGAGGACTCCAATGATTGACGAAAGAAAAGGCCTTCCAAGCGCGTCCGCTGCTAGTCGCTATTTTGCGTGTCCCGGCAGTTGGATGTTAGAAAATCAGTTTCCCGACGGACCTGCGTCAAGTGATGCAACCATGGGAAACCGCATCCATGCCGCCCTTGCGGGTGAGTACGTTGCGGACATAACGCAAGAGGAGAAGTACATTATCGAACGATGCAAAGACCAAGCTAACGATCTGGTTGTTGCTACGTTTGGAAATGATCATGTTACCATAGAGGTTTTTATTGAGGAGCGTCTCTGGGCTACTGACTGCATCACCGGCAAAGAACTCTGGAGCGGAAAGCCCGACGTTGTTTATGTGCATGGAAACAATGCCTTAATTGTCGACTATAAGACCGGACGAGGCTCAGTCGAAGACGCATCGAAAAACCTTCAACTGCGATGTTTGGTTGAATTGGTTCACGAAAAATTTATTTACGGATTAAACACCATCACGGTTGCAATCGTCCAGCCCCTTGCTGGCAGCCCAAGCGTTTGCAAATACGAGTTTGACGACATTGAATCTGCAACTGCTGAAACATTGGATTTAATGGCAAGAATTAAAACGCAAGGGCAACGCAGGGTTCCGTCTGACAGTTCCTGCCGCTACTGCAAAGGTAAGCCATACTGCCCAGAAGCACGGGAACTTGCCGTCACCGGACCACTTGCAAACACTCCAGAGGGCATCACGCCGGACGCAATTGCTGCGACCCTGACATCTGGCCATCTGGCTGAATTCCTTAACAGAACGGCCCAAGCTGAAGCCGTTATCGAAGCTTGCAAGTCAGAAGCTCGACGAAGGTTGACTGAAGGAGAAGCCGTTGAGGGGTGGACCCTAAAAGACGGCTCCGTCCGCGAGTCTATTTCAAATTCTGAAATAGTTGCGTCTCGGTTTCTTGAACTTGGAACCTACGAGCAGTTAAGTCCCGCGATCACGCTAAACAAAACAAAGCTCAAAGATGCGGTTAAACTTGCAACTGGAACCAAAGGCCGCGAGTTAGAAGCCAAGCTAACCGCGCTCCTCGACGGCTGTACCGAGTCTAAAATGTCTCAACCAATGCTCGTGAAAATCAAATGAATCAAACTCACCCCATGGAACTTGTGCGCGAGTTCATGAAAACTTACCAGCAACTTATTCCGAAGATTGTTATCCTGCCCGATCCGGTTACGCAAAACTTAAGGTATCGACTGATCGACGAAGAAGCTCAGGAACTTTCGGAAGCCACCAACGCCAGAGAGTATCTAGACGCTATTGGAGACCTTCTATACGTTGTTTATGGGGCAGCATTGGCTGCTGGATTCAATCCGCATCAAGTCGACGCAGCATTCGTTGAGATCCACCGAAGCAACATGAGTAAATGCTGGAGCGACGACGAAATCGGCTCCATACCCGCTGACTCGCGATCAACCCGAGTTGGAGACAATCGCCATATTGTGCGAAGAAACGACGGCAAAATTGTCAAATCACCGAGCTACTCCCCTGCTCGATTGGAGATCATTCCTCGATGAGGCAATTATCGTCTAGAGGATTTGGGAAACTGCACTGCGACGCTGAAGTTATTCAAGAGGACAGCGGCAAAATATTCCTAATTGCCACCGTAGAGTTTGAAAATCGAACCCTTTACAACGGAAAACAATATGCCCAGCGCGTGACATTTCGTTCGTTTGACGAACAGGACATTTCTCAGGTTGATAAGCTACGAAAAGGCGTTTACATGCTTTTTGATGGAGATACCGACGCTATTGCTGAAAAGTCTGCAACTGGCTGGTGGTACGCAAACCCTCGGGTCACAGGACGAATCTTGGAGGTCATGAATTATGCCAGCGATTCAGTTTCGAGTTGATGGAATTCCAAAGGCCCAGCCGCGAGTCAAAGCGTTTCGTAGAGGAAGCCATGCCGGTGTTTACGATCCCGGTACAGCCGATTACTGGAAACTACAGGTGATTCAGGCAGCAAAGCAAAGTTGCCTTGCTTCAAAAATTGAAGGCCCAATCGGCTTGGGGCTTACATTTGTTATGCCTCGACCTAAGTCGCATTTCAAGCCAGACGGGTCCATCAAACCAAAGTTCATTGCTTACCACATTAAAAAGCCTGATGTGGACAACCTTGCGAAAGCCGTAATGGACGCGCTTTCAAACCTTGGGTCAATCTGGTCAGACGATTGTCAGGTCTGCCTATTGACCGTCTCAAAATGTTACCATCAAGTTGGAGTCAACCCCGGGTGCAACGTCCGGATTGACTTACTTTAACGATCTAGAAAACCGAGAATGGTACGCAGGGAGATCCTGCGGCAGGTGTTGTTACCGCACGAAACACTCGGTTTTCATCGTTTTTGCTAGGGTTTTTGAGCTAAAAACTTTTTGTCAAAAAGTATTTACAGAACCTAGCGTTTGGTTTTAAATGTTCACATCGAAAGCGATTAAGCTTCGAAAAAACCGAACGAATCAAAATGAACAACACGATCAAAATTGCAGCCCACTTCTCCACCCTAACCGCAGCGGTTGCAGCAACCGGAATGGATCTCAGCTACAACGAAGCTGACGCTCGCCAGACAATCCGCTGGATGGAAAGCGACCGAACCCTTAAGCTGACCGCTATTTTCTCAGACGATGCCAACCAGATCTGGTACGTCATCAATAGCACCCGTGAAAACCTAAACCTCTTGCACAAATTTCAGCCGTTTTTCTCCTGCATACATGACGGTCCATTTAACGTGATGATGCCCAAGGCTGACGGTGACATCGCTAAACTAGAAAACGCAAAGGAACTGGTTCAAATGGCTATCCTTCCAAAAACCAATGAAAACCGAAAACTGATTGCTAACTCCGGTTTGCTTGCAGCCTAAAAATTCTCAAGAGGGGCGCGACTCTCCAACGCGCAAAAACTTTTCAATCAAAAATTAAATCAAAACTATGAGCCACAACATCAACATCAACAACGGTCGGGCCTCAATCGCACTTGCTCAACAGAGCGCATGGCACCGGCTAGGTCAGGTTTTGCCTGACTGCTTCACCGCTGAAACCGCCCTCCGTGAAGCTAATATGAACTGGGAGGTTGAAATGGAACGGATGTACCTCTCTAACGGAGTCGAGGTTCCCAACAAGCGGGCAATCATTCGCAAAGACACCGAACGGATTCTTGGAGTTGTCGGTAGCCGCTACCAGCCCTTGCAGAACCGCTCCGCATTCTCCTTCTTCGACGGGGTATTTGGCGACGACAAAGCTCGGTACGAATCCGCAGGGGTGCTTGGTGATGGGGAGCGGGTCTGGATGCTCGCCCGATTGCCTGAATCCTTTGACGTTCTGCCCAATGACAGCGTTTGCCAATACCTGCTACTGACCAATTCACACGACGGCTCCTCGCCCGTGACCGGATTCTTCACTCCGATTCGGGTGGTTTGCGCCAATACGCTTGGGGCAGCCTTTCGGTCTTCGAAAGAAGACGAGACGATTCGGGTTTACCATACGATCAACGCTGAAAGCCGTCTGAAGCTCGCTGGTGAGCTTTTGGGCAAAGCCGGGGTGTTCTTCGATGATGCTAAATCAAAGTTCAAGGTGATGGCTTCTACGCAGCTTTCCTCGGGGGATGTCAGCAATTACCTCCGAGGAGTTGTGACCGGCAATCTCTACGGGTCTTGGGATGATCTTTCAACCCGATGCAAAAACGTGATCGAAGAAATTACCAACTTGCACGACGGTGGGACTGGTTCCGAAATTCGCGGGGTTCGGGGAACGCTTTGGGGAGCTTACAACGCAGTAACCGAATATGTTGACCACCGCCGAACCACTGAGACGCTTGATTACATGGCTAACGGATCGGGAGCCAGAATGAAATCCCGAGCCCTTGAAATGGCTAAGGAATTTGCTTCCACTCTAAACTAAAGACCAAGCAGGGGTGCGACTGTTCAACGCACAAAAACTCTTTTACTTTTTTCTTTCCACCAACCCAAGGATGGGTTTATGGTAACCGCATCGAAGGCAACGAGCCAACGAAAAACAAAAGACCAAACGAATGAAAAACAAGCCAGAAAACCTGAAGGAAATCCTTTCCGCAGCCACTTCGGCCTTTAAAGATCCAGCCGTAATTTCGGTGGTGATTGATGCCTCTTTTGGATTTGTCGAGGTTTACCGCAACGGAGCAATGTTCCACATTGATTTCAAAGAGTGAATTTTAGCCTTGGGTGGGGCCAATACCACCTTCAGGGGCGCGCCTGATCAACGCGCAAACTTTAAACCATAAAATACCATAAAATGAAAACATCATACGAATCAGAAACCGAATGGGCTAAACAGCAGTTTATTGAAGGCTTCGCCTTTGCATCAGGCCTTAGTCGCCGCGATGCCGAAGAACATTGGGACGCGTTTTCTCGCCAGCTACCCCAGATAGAGCAACGCGAAGTTGAAGCCGGTGGGCATGCCGTAGGGCTTACCAACGGTTGGATCTGGAACAACCTCTAAGTTGATGACCAATGAATCTATCAACTTTGATTTCGGCTCTTATTGCAGTCGAAAGCGGGGGACGCGACCTAGCAATTGGCGATGCGGGTGCAGCGATTGGCCCACTTCAGATTCACCGATCTGTCGTTTCAGATGTCAACAGGATCTCACGAACGCATTTTACTCATCAGGAAATGACCAATAGGGCGATTGCGGTTCAGGTTGCGCGGGTTTATCTGAACCACTACGCGAAAGGGCGCACAGACGAAGAGGCCGCGCGGATTTGGAACGGTGGACCTACCGGTCACAAAAAATCAGCCACAATCCCTTACTGGATTAAAGTTAAAAAGGAGATTACGAAGTGAACAAGAAACAAACCATGCCGAGCTATTTGGTGGAGCTAGAACATGAACTGGTCGATGCCCACGACCGCATTCGATTGCTCATTGCAGAGCGCGACACTGCACGATTGCAAGCCGATCAAAGAGTCAGCCTCCGCGAAGAGTTCCGAGAATTGCTTGGAACAGACGAAATCGAGCA
>Ga0181365_1000143_pt1 | contig 14855 bp, 19 predicted proteins | sample Fa13NDMM110DN_FD_130097 | JGI IMG/M metagenome (GOLD analysis project Ga0181365, IMG submission 130097) | Freshwater viral communities from Lake Michigan, USA - Fa13.ND.MM110.D.N | ecosystem: Environmental > Aquatic > Freshwater > Lake | place: USA: Michigan | collected 2013-09-24
AAACTAAGCACACCTACGTCATCCGGGCGCAGGTTATCGGATCGGAGAAGTCCATTCACCGACCCATTGAAATCATTCTGTGATGGGCGCCAACCCTCCGGCCAAACGCCTCTAATTAGTTCAGGCATATTATCCGATATCCCACTTCGACGTCGATCCGTTATACCGAGCCGTTAGAAACTGGCCTGCAGTAGTTGTCACCGCCGTTGAGATGTTTCCAGCAGTTGAAAACGTGAGAGCAGAGGTTGTCTTAAGGAAAAGAACGTGCCCTCCCCCCGTAAAACCCAAAATATTATCTATTGTCGTCACTCCAGATATGACCAATAAACCTGGCATGTAGGAGTTAATTGTGATTGAGGCCGCAGAAGCAACTGCGCCTTCATAAATCTTTGTTCCTTCAACAAGAGATTGAGTTATGGTGCCAATATTTAACAACGCAGCGGCAACGTTACCCTTGTACAAATTACCGGATTCCCTAAGATTACTTACGTTTCCACCGAGTACCAACCCGTATCTTTGTTTTGCGGATCCGCCTCGTTGATCGAATAATTGGTTATCAACGATTGTAACCATGTCACCGTTTATAATTCTGATACCAGATCCATTAGGCCCCGTTGAATTATTATTGTCCGCAATCAAATTGTTAGAAATGTTTAGGTATTTTGCATTCAACACAGAGATGCCGTCGTTTTGTGCGCCTGCGATAAAATTGTTTACAAATGAAACATACCCAGTCCCCTGACTGCTCTCAATGTATATCAAATCTGTCCCCGCCTCGACGCTTGCTACTATATGATTTCCTGTGAACGTAAAATTTCCAAAAAAAGCTGGAACACCAGTTGAATCAATTACAATAGCTTTCTGACGACAGGTATCAATAATAGAATCGGCACATAATACTGTTCCGCTGTTTAATCCGTTTATGCCTCGGATTTGAAGGCCCACGTCTGCTCTCAAATGAACCTGAGAAATGGTCAATCCATCAACTTCATCAATCCAGATCCCATACTTTAAAAGACCCGCAAGTGGGAGAGTATACGGCGGATGCTCGCCGACAATAAAGCATCGAGAGATTGTGAGGCTTGAACCTTTACTAATTTTAATGCCGTATACGCAATTTAGATTATCGTTCTGCTCAAATACAAATTGACTAACCATGGTATAATCGGCGTCTTCCAGGAAGATTCCGTTTGCCAGGTTAATCATGTTTATATCAAAAATGCTTGAATGCCCATAACTTAACGGGCCAATATGAATACCAAAACCGCTTGCGTGTTGCGCATAAGCTCCCAGCTGAAACGATTGAAAAACAACAATCTGAGAAACTGCATTGCAATAAAACACGTCGCCATTTGTAAATGACGTGTCAACGATTAAATTGGTTGCGCCATTTCCGGTCCCCAAAATTCGCGTGTAAGGCGAACCAGCAATTCTAATTGTTCCGTATATAAAACTATTCTCAGCGCGCAATTGCACAGTGCCGCCGCCAGCACTCGCTTGTGTTGCTTGGACGGCTTCCTGAATGCCGCTACTGCCAGAAATTAGCGACCAATTGCCGCTAGTGTGAGAAAGCGTAGGTGTAAAAGTAACGGATGTTCCAACCACAACCGCAGTGATAGTTACCGTTTCATCAGCCACAATAGAACTGTCTAGCAGGCGGAGTTTATGTATTCCCGCAGAACTTGCAGTAATTCCAGGAGGAAACGGCGATAAAACTACCGTAGCTGAAACTCCACTCACTAGGTTTGATAACGGAGTAATGGCAGCAAAATCGTAATCTGCTTGGTAATAGTACGGGAGTGATGTAAACGCGTACCCACTCATCCTGCTCTGGAGTACTTGAAAATTGCCGCTATTTGTAATACCATTTATAGTATTAGTAGCCGCAATTCCTTGCAAAATTCCGGTAGCCGTAATTTGGTGATCGGCGTTCCAGTTACTAGGATTTACCAGAGCTGGATTAGTGCTGTCTGGTAAACCTGACGTGAATACGTGCTTAATTACTCCCATAACTAGTCTCCTTACTTACGACTTAACGCTTCTAGGCTTAGGATCTTCTGATTTCTTTTTTTGAGCAGCTACTCTAGCTTGCTCAAGCGGGCGAGCACTACGCGTAGATTCCATAATCCGGCTTAAACGCTCATTAGCTTCTACATTTAGCGCTTCAATTTCAGCTTTAAGTATATCGTCTGGGTAGGTTTTAATTGCCGCATCCACAAGACGCGAAATGTGCATCTCTATTAGATGCGCCGTTCCAGTATATTGCGGATCGCCATCGGCAAATTTATCTAGTGCAACTAGTTCACGCGAGGTAAATTCTAGAGTTGTATTATCAATTGTAATTTTCATATTTTCCTTTTACTTCCAAGCTGGTATAAACGCCGTTGAGCCATCCGAAGTCACAATCCGAATCCACGTATACGGAGCCGTATTGGTCACAGCGGGAGAATTTGAACCCAGTAAAGCCGTGCCTGCGCCAGTGCTATTTGTTCCTGCGAACTTCTGAATTCCATTAATAGTAAAAATTGTACTCGCGGCAGTTTGCCCCGCGCCGATATCAAACAGCACTGACGTCGCTCCCGTGGTCGCCAGTTGATCTTTTACTTTTAGGGTTCCGTTTGTTCCAGATGCGCCAACGTCTAATTTGTAACTGCCATCCGCGGTAATGCCAAGTAAAACATTGCCGCCGTCCTGCACTAGTCTGATGACTGACGTAGTGTAAGTTCCACCATTTCGCACAAGTTCAATCGGAACCGCTGCCGCATTGTAGGCATCGTTGTACGCCATCATCATAAATGATCTATTAGCGTCGTGAGCAGTCAACCGCCACTTTCCACCATCAGCGGTCGCTCCTGTGCTTTGGATTCCATACCCAGGATAGGCGCCAACTGCATTAACTCTTTCCGGTCCGTTTGACGCAGACCCCGCCGTTATTGATAACGATGAAAGTATACGATCTACAGATAATGTATTTGTACTAGCATTGTAGGCAAATGCGGCTTCGCTCCCGGCAACTCCAGCACTTGCACCGTACAATACTTGGGTTGCGGCAACGCTTGATGCTCCGCCGACAGCACCACCAGAAGGAATACCATTAGTTGCGTATACCCAAGTATTAGTTGCAGCGTTGTAATTTAAAGTGTAAGTATCTGTGGGAGTTCCACTAGCCACGGGAATCCCACTAATTTTATTTGCGTTACCGGATCCAGTAAAAATCATTAGCAACCTCCAGCATTGCGAAGAACCAAAGTAAGTTCGCGAGAAGCGCTTTGATTGACTGGCGTACCTGTGGTCCCCGAGCGCACCTTCAAGTAGTTAAAACTACCGAAGTTAAGCGCGTCTAGCCCACCTACAAAACGCGATGCAGCGGTGGGAATGTTTGTTTCTGTTCCTGCTTGATCGTAAAGATCGAAGAAGTTATCGCCATCAATGGATGCTTGAAAAGTCAATGCAGCAGCAGTCCAACCAGTCGGCATAATAATACCGATTATGTTAGAACGCGAAACATTGACAGCAGCACTTAAACTAGCGCCACTTGCAATTGTTGCAGTAGCGCGCGGCCATGAATACTGATCGTAAGCCATATTATCTCCAGGAAGAAGGTCCGTACTGGGGAGGCAATAAAGCCTTGCCCCGGATTGCATTTGTTAGTGAGTCTTTCAAGCCCATTCGTTGCTTCTTTGAAACAAATACGCCAGAGAGAATTGCTTTAAATATGTCAAAGTTGATATCAAAGCGGGTTTTGTGCCATTGCGAGGCTTGCAAATCCTGCCCGATGCTCTCAACCTTAAAAGCGTTGTATAGAACAAAATCTTTGATAAGCGCGCGTCTTATATAAGCCGGAACTCGATACACTTGAGAAGCAATGTCCGGAAGCCTATAGTACTCAACAATGCAACGAGTGCGAATAGCACTATCCCACAAACCCGTGGGAACTGATGCAATTGAAATATCAGGAGTTGGAAAAAGCTGGATAGTATCCCAACCGTATCCCGAATAACTCCAGTTGTAAGGTCTGCCTGCGGTTGTGCCAGAACTTGTGCCTTGGACGTAAAAAGCGTTTGAAAAAGCACTAGAGAAAGCTCCAAAATAATTCGACGTTATTGAGTTATTGGGGTACATATCCTGTACCTCCAATTTAGTTATGGGGTACACTTTGTAGCCAAGCCAAGTAATTCGGCGAATTCCAGTGGAACTTGCAGGGATTGTGTATAGCGGGTTTCCGGCTACAATATCTAACGCAACGCGATCAACTATACAAGGCGCATTGATTGCAATAGTTTGCTCTGCTTCAAGTGCCCAATTCTCTAACTGCGCGGAACTCCAAATTGTCCCGTTGTCATTTAGATAGCGGCGAAGATAAACTTCATACTCAGTAGCCATAACGCATAGCCCTCAATCGGTAAACTAATGCTGGCATAGCCCGAACTTGTGTACGTTTAATTGCACTGCCCAGTCCTGCATTTGCGTCGCGCCAAGTTAACGAGGCTTTGGAATACTCTCGCGCCTGTTCAAGTAAATCCGCGGTTGCATAATCGGTAGGCACTTTGTTTATGTCGGAGGGAAATGGCAAATCCGTCGCTAAGGTCAGCGTGGGCGAAATTGCCTTGTAATAAATTTTAATAGAGCCACTAGTCGTACTAGGCTGCGGAACTACAACAATTCGCCTATAGTCTACCGGAGTAAAGAACCGCGGCGAACCTGTCCAGGTTTCCCAATCGTCTCTTACCGCGTCGTAATCAGGAATAATCTGCGGCGAAAGAAACTGACGGCTCGCATTGTTATAGATCTGGGTTACGCAATAAAAATCAGAGATTAACACCGATAGATCGTAGTAGCCTACGTTGGCTTGCAGATTGATATCAACCGTTTTTTCAATCAATCCGCTGCGCACCACTAACTGATTGCAAGCATCTTGCAACGAATCTAGGATATCAGTTTGCGTGTAAAACGTAACTCCCTGATCGCTTAAATTGTTACGGACCTCGGTTGCTAGCGTTGAGACGAGCATAAACAAAAAGGCGCACTCCCGGATTAATGGTTGTGCGCCTAGTTCCTCTCCAAAGGAAAATCAAATAGATTGTAAAAAAGAAATTAAAAACCGAGGTTACTCTTAGTCGCTTGCTCGTGTGTAAGAATCGAACCTTTCTTCGCTTGGACTATAGTGTTCCAATCGTCTACGGGTTCGGGCCGCGCGATGATGTCGTGTAAGCCAAGAGAAGCTAATTTCGGAAGCAACCGCGTAGTGTCCATCAACGCAATATGAGTGTCAGAAGGATATAACTGACGCCCATAAATTGTTGCTTCCCAAAAGTCTCTGTAGCCTTGCCGATTATCTTTGTAAGACTCTGCGCAGCGAAGAAACTCAGGATAGCTAAGATAGAACTTGTGATCGGGCTTCAAAACGCGAAAGACTTCGTAAAAAATACCTTCGTGGAATCTTTTAGCTACGTGTTCAATTACGTGAAACATGTAGACTGCATCAAATGAATCGGAGTCAAAGGGGAGTTGCTTTGTAAAATCCAAAACCATATCGGGCGAATTGTCTGGATTTATGTCGATGTTGATGCAGTCTTTAATCTTGTTTGAACCGCAGCCCAGGTTTAATTTGCGTCCGGAAAGCATTTTTCCAAATACTCCTGGCCCCGATCAACTGTAACTACCTTTACTTCTTTTTTGTGATACTCGCGAAGTTTCTCTACCGTAGTTACATGAGCTATCTCGGGTTCAAGAATGTGCCCAGTGGGAACTTTTGTATCCACAAAGATTCCTACTTGCTCACCGATCTCAGCCTTTACACGGCAACAAAAATAAACGTCTTCGGTGTGTCCGCCAGCAGTAAGAAAATAAGGCGGCTCTAACTTCTTGAGCAAGTGCGTTTTGATTAGGACCGTCGCGAAGCCAATTGCAGCCGCTTCGACTAACCCATCTTTATCAATGTTGTCTTGCCAATCTAAATAATGCGTTAGATCGTAGCCACCGTCTTTCTGCACGCGCTTAAAGAACATTGGAGGAAAATCACCGCCGCGAATGAACGTCAGCGCCATCACAATGTCTTTATCCGCTTTTAACAAAGACTCAAAAGTTTCGGGGTGCAATAACATGTCATCGTCGATGAACATGAGATAATCGCACTCAAGCTCCAATGCAACTTTCGCAGCTGCATTACGCATATTGTCAATTGACATACGCCCCGGAGGCATGAAATAAAATTGAACCTCAGGATGCTTCTTCCCGAGGCGATACCAAAATTGACAATGCGACGCGTATGCTAAATGATGCACACTCGTCAGTACGTTAGTTCCAATTAAGATTTTCATAAGAATTAAAAGGGGGAATTGCTTCCCCCGATTTGTTACATCGCTCGAACGAAAGCGCGAAGTGCCGTGGTATCAGCAAGTCGCGTGTCAGCAGTGCCAGCAGAACTAGACGCAAGAGTCGTAGCCGACGCAAGCGTTTGTCCAGCAACACCGTAAGCAAGAATAGCAGTAGAAGCTCCAGCAACGCCGAAACTAAAAGCATTATGCACGGTGTTAATAACTAGTGCATCGCCAATTGCAAGCGCCGGCGTACTCGCCCAAGCATCCGTAGATGCCGCGCGCGTAGCACGAACAAGTCGCAAATTGTTGCAAAAACCAAAAACAATACAATCGCCAACGGCTCCCGCTGCAATCGCAACAGGAACTACGCCAGAGAAAAGAGTTTGAGACTTTGCAGCCGCACCAGTAGAAGGCAGAACTACAGCAACTCCATCGTTTGTTCCGTTAAAAACAAAACAAGCGGGGGAGCCAGCAGGAATAGAAGCAGTAGCCTCCGCAGAGATAACACGAATTAGCGCACGCTCTGCAGGAGAAGTAAATCCAGGAATCTGTGTAATTTGCATGAAACTATGCCAGGGTACGAGCAATGTTGCCCATCACGCCTTGCTTCCTCCGCTTATTTACAGTCAAATTGCCCATCCAAATAATGTGGGCGACGCGAGCAGTTTGATTGGCCGGTTTAGTAAACGGAGTAGCAACAAAATTGCTATCAACGTCATAGCGAACCTTCAAGAAGTTAGTGTTCAAGAAGTACGCAGAACCTTTACCAGTCGCAACCGAAGTATCCAAGTTGCCACCAGAAACATTGGGTACACGTTCGTCCCAAACAACCATCGCACCATTGAACATAAAGTTCGGGAACGGATACGCGCCGTTCTCTTTCGCTTCAGTCCGATAATACTGCGTGTACGAAGAACGCCACAATTCCCAAGTCGTCTTATCACAAAGAATAAGATCAGGCTTGCCGCCAGTGCCTTTCGAGCAATCATTAAAGATGCCGTCGCACTTGAGCAAGAAATTGTTAGCAGTAACCGCAGTGCCACCAAAGTCAGAAGTCTGATTCTGCCAATAACTATTGGTGCTTTGATTAATGCCACCGATAGTCAAAGATGAAGTGGGTGCATAAGCAACTTGCAAAGGAAGCGGATCAATAGCACTTGCACCATTGAGAGCATTCGAAGCCGCCGTAGTAAGAGAAGTTCCGCCCGTTGCATAACTGCCCTGGAGCATTGCAGCAACAAACGCTTCTTGAATACCCATTTCAGCTTGCATTACTTTCGTCTTAAACATCGACGAAATCTTTGCACGCCCAATGTTTTGACGCTCTTCTTTGCGCGAAATTGCAATAGGCGCAGCAAGTTCACGCCAATCAAAGAATGCCGCCGTAACACCATCCGTCGGATCAGTGCTAAGCGTGTCATAACCACTGTACCATTCTGCCGTGGTCAACGCAATCATCAAGTTTTCTTGAATCGCGACGCCACCTTCCGCCGACTCATACATCCCCTTCTCTTTCAAACGCAAAAAGATTGCATTTGACTTGGCGATATTGTCGGCCATCTTCGAGCTATAGTTCATGAGCGTTTGCGTTAGCAGCGCGTCATAAATAATAGTATTCGAAGTTCCACTCCCGCTACCATAGCTAGGCATATAAACTCCTTATTATTTTACATTCGCGAACGCCATTTCAATTGCTTCGTCTAGTGACATAGCTTTCGACGGCGTTGTTGCGGATGGTCTTACTGATTTGGACGTTTTAACGTCATGCTTTGCATTTGTCTCAGCACGCTGAGTGCGCTTTGTCGCAGCGCCAGAAGTTGCAAGGGCGTGCATTTCAGAAAGATACGTTTGATAAGAAGTTTTACCCGCGTACGGATAACTCTGCATTTTCTCTGCGATTAAGGATTCATTTTTCTTGAACCCATCGAGGCTAGTATACGCCCAATCTAACGCCTTGTCAACATCTTTTTTGCGGGAATCGTTTTCAGCCTGGTCGAGCTTTGTTTGCAATGGCTTGAGAGCTTCCGACACCTTGAAATCTAGCACTTTTGACAGGGCTTGTACTAGTTTCGGCCCAGAGAGTAGCTCGTAGTCATCGCCCAACTCTTCCTTAAAAACTTCTATCACATCAAATGCAATTTCTTTTTTCTCGGCTACTGACGCGTTCTTTGCTTCGGCTAGTGTAAAACCCGCCTGTCTAACCATTTCGGAAATTGTTGAAACCGAAGTAGCAGGATTGCTAAGTCTTCGATACAACTGCTTCGCGTGTTCAAGTTGCTCGGGAGAAAATTCTTCGGGATTGGCTACTTCTTCCTCTTCCTCTGTAACTTTCTCCTCATTGTCTACGCTCCCTTCGGTCGCTCCGGATGCATCGCCCGCATCTTCTGCAACTTCTTCGCCGTCAACGCCATCCATTGCGGCGTTAACTGCTTCATCAATACTCATTTCTTTGCTCATTTTTATTAGCTCCTTTCATAAGAATTTCACGCATTTCTGCGCGCTTCATAGATTTAGTTTTAGGTTTGGGTTTTGGTTTAGGCTTCGGCGTTAGTTTCATGCCGCTCCTTGCATATCAGTGGGCAGACCTACTTGGTTCTGAATCATGTTTGCAGTTTGCTCCATGTTTGGAGGCGTTGCAGCCGCCATTGTTCGTTGCGATGCCATTTGATTCATCGCTTCATCGGCTTGCGCTTGTTGACCAAGTTGCGCAACCAAAGCCATTTTCTGCGCTTCAACAATTACACTCTCAGCGCGTAGTCCGACTTTCTCCGCAAGATGCCTAATTAGTTCAGGCGAGAATGCTAATTGCGGATATTGATTTAACGCCGCTAAGAACTCGAAGAAAGCGTTCTTATCGCGCTCGTTCTCAATGGGCGAGATAGTCGAGAGTGAAACTTGCACATCAAAGTCAAAGTCTTCGTCCAAATCGGTTACAGGATCAATCTGTTTGTATACGTTTTGGACTACTTCCATCTCTTGAAAGGTTGCAGGAGCTTGCGTAGAAACACGTACCCAAAATGGCAACGTGAGCTTCTCTGCTTGTAGCTTTGCAATTTCCGTAATAATCTCGTTAATCCAATTTGCTGTTTGCGCATTTACACGGCTCTCGCGAATAGATGTACGTGCGTCAATAATTTTGCTTTGCGTCGCCGTTTGACGATCCGCTTGCAATCTTTGCTCCGCGCTAGTTCCTGAGACTGTGTTAAAGTCCTCGCGCGAGGTTGCCATCGCCTGCATAACTTCGGAACCAACATTAGGCATTGGCACTGGTTGCATTGCTTCGGGAATACTTCCAGTAACTAGCGAACAAGTTCCATCGAACCCATCCATCAGCTTGTCAATTTCTTCTTCGCTTACAAACGAACCTTCTTTGATTAGGAACTTACGCAAGAAGCGTTTGCGAAACGAGCGAAGTTGCTCTTTGGACTCGTTGTACTCATCTTGCGGCGATTTCCATTGCGAGGCGGGTGGAATTGGATAAAAAGAATCCGGCACACGCGCGCGACGAGAATAGCGAAGAACTTTAATTGGGTTGCGCGCGAAGTCAATTGAGGCTAAAAGAATACGCTCAGCATACGCAATGACGTGACGCTTTTTTGCGCGTAGATCAAAGATATGTAGAATCTTAATACAATCGCCATTGGTCTTCATGCCTACTTCGTCGGTTAATTCATTCTCTAGGCCATGAATAAAGTCGCTGCTAACCGCGTTGGCGTATTGAACGTCTTTTAGTTTTTTCTTAAACGCAGGAATTGCGTACAAGTCGGCTAGGCGTTGATATTCCCAATAGCCGCACCAATCGTTGTTCTCAAGTTTCCAGCGCGAGTTGCCACAAATACGAAAACGTCGCGGGTCAATGTTACGCACGTAAATGTTCTCATAGTCAGGCAACTCTGCCTGCTCCATGAGAACTTTATCGTCGCTAGAATCTACTTCCTCATCATTGTCGCTAGCCAGAATTGGTTTAGGCGCCTTAGGATTAACTATCCAACTAGCATCGTAACCAACTTCAATAATACCAAAACGAAATTGAGCATCTATGATGCCCTGCTCGACTACGCCAACAAAATCGTTTTTAGAATCGCCAAGAAACTGATTGCACGCATCTTCGCGAAGTTTAGCTTGCGCGTAGGCTTTGTCGGGACTCCAATCTGTTTTACTAGGCTTGGGTTTTAACGACGCGCTGGGATTCATGAACGACATGCCAGGCAGTTTAGTTTCAATGGTTGCGTAAACTAAATTTGCTACATACGGCTCCGCACTTGGTGGAACATTATCCCACTGGATGCCTTCGTAATACTCTGCCATTTGCCGACACTTAAAGCGATCTTCCCACTGTTCGTAGTATTGATTCGCGCCGTCAAAACGCATGGCCCACGCAGTTGCTACGGCTTCAGAAGTAATTTTATCTGACATAATGTTCCTTGAAATACCCAGACTTGTGCAACGCTTTTATTGTCTTACGCGCATAACCCATTGTACCAGGCTCGAACTTCTTTCTAATCTCGCGAAGCCCTTGTGAGTGCGACGCGACATAGTAACGTAGCGGATCGTATGCGTGATCTGGTACGTTTTTATCTCGTTCATCGGAAAAAATTGACTTGCCGTTAATTGTGTCGAGCAACTGGCGTTTCTGCGATCGAATTTGGTGGATTACATTCTCAACACCAAACTCATGCGTATTACCGCGCGCGATGAATAATAGTCTAGGACAGCCTTGCTCGCCCGTGAAAGGATTGCGAAGCGACGAGTCTAATCTTAGCCACTCGTTTATTCTATTGCGCGTTGCAAACTCATTGTTATCTGCCGGATTCCACGCAATCTTTGGCGCATCAATAGCTGAGTCTGTGTATTCATCCGCAACGCACCAAAACGAGCCGTTCTTTTGCGATCCCTTCTTAAAGATTGCAGGATCGGCTAGATTGTTTAGGTATGTTTCGCCTTCACTTAACGACGCGATTGCTTTGCGGTGATGACTGATTAATTGCCCCGGCGAATAATACTCGCGATAGCATACGTGAACGCCGCCGAATACACCAAACCATAAACAACAAGTTGGTGCGCTATCGCCATGATCCATTGACCTATATAGTGCAGCTTTGGAAAGAAAGTTCTTAGTTTGCTCTGCCGTGACGTGCAAGATTGACTGGCCCGAAACAATATGAATTGAACCTTCGCCTACTCCCCATTTACCCTGAAAAAATCGCGCAACCCATTCAGGATCACGCGATTTCATTTGTTCAACTGTGTCGGGCGTGTACATTGACTCGTCGGTTCCGCGTTCGACGTAATCATGCGTTGCGTGATACTTTGCTTTCCACTCCGGCGATTCGTAATGATAACGACGCCAAACCCAGTGATACTCGATGTCTGGATTTACCAAGATCATCATGTAACTGGGCGGTTGCGGACGATTCATTGCGTCGCGCGGAAAATCATCTGTGAGAATTTCTGGCGGAACTTTTGCTTGATCCCAACGACCAATACGCGCGTCCAGTGTTAAGTAAACGCTCTCCTCAATTTCCTCGGCCTGGTCAATCAAAACGGAATTGATTTCTAAGCCGCGCAAAGAGTTTTCGCTCACTTCGTCTAAGTGCATCCAGAGAATTTCTGAGCCGTTCTTAAACACTGTGATGCCATCAATTTCTGAATGGCGCTCGATAAACTCAGACTTCTTACCATCCGGAAGCAACTTAAAAAACGTTGCCATTGTTGTGGACTTGAGCGACTTGTAAGTCTTGCGAGCGATTACAGTCCGGTAGCCTGGAAACGTCAGAGAAAGTAATAAAAGTTTCTGACAGCCTGTGTAGGATTTTCCATTACCATAACCGCCCGAAAAGCACGAATTGCGCTTAGTGAAATTAAAGAACGTCTCTTGGGCTTCATTTCTAAACGCAATTGTAAGCATGAACTTGACCTAGGTGATTGTTACTTGTCTACGCTCGCTGCGCTCGCTCCGAAACTAACGCAACTAGTGAGACTAATTGACTCGACTGTTAGCTGCATCGCGCGCTAGAATTAACCCAACGCCCGCAACTATTGTGGCTAGGTCGCTTGGGTTTTGCAATACAGACTCGACAGGCTTATTTAAAAAGACTGAGATGATCGCGATTACGCCCGCGAGTGATGTGCGCCAGTTAAATCTTTTCATGAACCTTGCTCCTCTTTGGCTTTTATAATGTCCTCTAGACTAACTGCTAGTGGACCTACGTGAATAAAACGAAGCCTAAAGACTTCGCAATACTTCTTACCTAGTGCAATGGCCTCATCTAAGCTATACGCGTAGAAGTTAACGGTCTGCACAGTTTGCTTATTATACCTAAGCAAATAGATCTCTTTGACTTTGTCGATTGGCATATCTGGTTTCATTGTGTTCGCCTTGGATTAAAAATAGCCCCAACATTAACACGCTCAGAGCTGACTACAACTTGCAGTGTTTGTTGAGGAGCGTTGCTGTGAAACTGCGCTCCATGCAATTCCATTACTTTGAGAGCCGCAGCCAACCTTATGTTGTCTTTAGCATTGTTCATTACGTCAACTATTGTAATTGCGGCGGCTTTGGTTGTTCCACCTGCGCGTACTAATTGCCTGCGAACCTTAGTGCTAATTGAGTCGGAAAATTCGCGCTCCTCAACCATGCTCGTTGCTTCGCGCGCAATTATGGGTTCTAAATCTGAAAGATCTCGAACAACTTCAAGTTCAGAATCTTGTGAAGAAAGGATTGGCATGATATCACCGCGCTAAAGCCTTGAACAAAGGCGAATTAGCAACACGCACGCGAGCTTCTTCCTCATTTCGGAATGCTGGCTCGCGATGCTTCAAAGTCTGCAAGCCTGCGATCAAAGTATTTAAGTTCGGCTGGGATAGTGTTAAGGATTCGCTCATTTTGGGCCCCTCGATCGCGTAATTCTTTGACATCTTGCTTTAATTCCTGAATGTGACTCGTGGCGACTTGCAACTGCGCGTTGACTACTGAAAAAGCCCCGACCACTGTTGCAATCGTGGTGACTATTTGAATCCAAACTGCAAATGGGACCCCAGCAATTTTAAGTTCGTTAGTTGTGCCCATCGGTTAAGTATGCTAGGCCAGAATCTCAGTCCCCCTTAGGCTATCACACCTCGCCCCGGATTGCAAGGCGCGATTTCTTATTATTTTCAACAGCTTACGAAAAAGTTTTCCAAGGATGGACCCCCGGTGTCTCTTGCTGGGTACTAAACTATATTTTATTTTGTATTATTTGCAGTAATTATACTTTGCATTCTATTCTGCATTCATGTGCGGATTAGCTATAGGTACAATTAGAAGCAGGCGGCACGTCGATTTGGGGCAGACCGGTCTCCGAACAGTTCGTGAACGCAAACGAACTGTTACGTAACGTGAACAAAAAGCGAAGATGATAATGATAACTCATTAGCTTATAGCCTATTGATAATGATAACTCATTAGCTTTAACGGATCAATAACGATATATCATTATCATTAAGCCTCGCGCGCGCGTACGTGTAGTGATGGTGCGAAAAAAAAACTGCGAATGATGAAACCTTTTAGCACCGCGCGGAGTCTATACCTTTGACGGCATTGATTGCCGCATAGGACACCGATCACATGACACACAATCAACATCTCAAAACATACCTCAGCCTAGTGCAAGCGCAAATCAGCGCATGCACGCTCGAAAAAACCGAACGCATGACGCGCGCAAGTTATGCAGGTTGGCAGAATCGTTATCACCACGCGATAGCTACCGCGCGGATGTTGCGCGCGTTTTTGAAGCTAGATTCCGCAATGGATAAAATGATCAGGGCGGAAAACGAACAGTTTGTGCTCGATTGCATGTACGGTGAATACTAGAATGATTGACGCAATCATTCTCACGCTAGCGGTCATGACCGTTACCGTTGCGTTCATTTTGATCGGGCGCAACTCCTAACACAACCCACCACAACCCAATCAAACTAGCCCGGCCACACAAGCCGGGCTTTTTTGCGTCCGTTCATTCAATTAAGGTATCGCGTATCCTCTCCCAAGCCCAAGCCCATACATAGGGAACGTGCGCGCGCGTAGGGTGAGGATATGCGAGAATACCTCTAGAACACGCTATAACGGACCATGGCGCAATCAATCCGCCACGTCCTATACTTTCCATCCTTTGACCATGCGGAAATCGTTCCTAGGGCATCCTACTAAACCAAACGACTAAACGCAAAAAAGCCCCCAATGAAGGGGGCTCGATTGCCAACATTGAACCAAGCTAAGAACGCGATTCACGTTCCTTCGGCGCGGTAAGCTTGGGAACCTGAACACCGTCCACCAGTTCGAAACCAGTGTAATCCAGCTGCACAGTTCCAGCGCTTTCGCCTTCAAAAACTGCGCGGAGGTGAGCAAATTTGGGCTTGTCGAGAATCTTGTTCGCCATGGCAATCGGGTCCTCATCCATTTCCTTAGCTTGACCAACATACCGGAGAATCTGCCGAACCGCAGTTTGATCGGCTTCGCTCAAGCCAGATGATGCGGCCTTAAGATCGTTATTGGCT
>Ga0181365_1000145_pt1 | contig 14773 bp, 20 predicted proteins | sample Fa13NDMM110DN_FD_130097 | JGI IMG/M metagenome (GOLD analysis project Ga0181365, IMG submission 130097) | Freshwater viral communities from Lake Michigan, USA - Fa13.ND.MM110.D.N | ecosystem: Environmental > Aquatic > Freshwater > Lake | place: USA: Michigan | collected 2013-09-24
AAAAAGAAGAAGAGAGAAAAAGAAAAGATGGGCTCGGGGGCGAGGGGGGGGCTGTATAAAAAATCTTTTCTGAATTTATTGGCGTGCGTGTTGCTTCGGCTCGGTCGTGAATTTTTTGTCGATCGCGCGCTGATTTGTATTGGGTCCCGCGTCTTGAGTTGCATTCTCGACATGCTGGGACAAGGTTTGCCAGGCTGTTGTCTCCACCGCGGTCAACTTCTATAAGGTGATCGGCTGTGTCTGCTGTTTTGCGTTGACACCAATGGCACAAGGGTTGTCCTTTGAGTAGGGCTGTCCTGTTGTTGCGGTATTCGGTGTTGTCTGTTGTGCGTCCGCGTGCCATGCTCACGCGCCTTCGGCTTGTGCTAGCGCAGCGCTTGCGCGCTTTGCTCTCGCGTCTGATGTCGGTCTCATGTGTGTGTGTCCGTGTCTGTTGTGTTCTGTTGTTTGTATGTTATGCGATCGGGGAAGACATACAGGGATGAATGCTCCACCCACGGGGTTGCCCTAACCCGTACCCTTTGCACTCATCAGCTGATTATGTTCACAGCTCGCCTCGGTGCTTTGCCTCGCTCACTTCGTCTTGCATGATTGAGGGCGCACCGATCTACCCACGCTTTCCGTGTGTTACCCGATCACCTTGCGACGGTGTAGGTCATGGGACTAGCCGATTGTTTAAAGCTGGAAGTTGCTCAGAGTGTAGAGAATGTACTCCATGTCAGAGGGCTTCCAGACGCTGTTAAAGTGTGAGCCGGCATCGAATGCCATTAGCCATCGCTTCTGTAGTGGTGAGAGCTTTCCGCGCTCTGCTTTCAGCTCTACAGCGAGTAATTTGCCTGAGATGGGATGCAGCAAGATTAGATCTGGGAAGCCTGCGTCGCCTTGGACATTGGTGAGCCAGCGTCCCCGTGAGTTCTGTGCCGGCAGATCATGGTGTATGAGCCATCCGTAACGCTTGGCAACACTAATCACAATCTCTTTGAGGTCGGCTTCACTCATCGTCACATCAGGCTTCATTTCTTTTCTTTCATGCAGACGAGCAATGTTCCCCATATCCCGATCACAATGCCAATGATGTTGAATGCGACATAGATCACTTCAAGGCTTCAATCACTGCCGATGCTTCATGTGACTTCAAGAGCTCTAGCACGGCTTCATCACTGTTGAGTGTGCGTTGAATGAGCTCTAGAAGTCTGAGATCGTCTAGCCCTGCATCCTTGGCAAGTTTCTTGATGTAGCCGAGTTGCTTTGGTGTGGCAAATGCGCCTGATGGAGTGTGCCCGGCTGGGCGATCAGTTGTGGGCGCTAGGTTGCCCCCCAGCCGAGCTACTTTTTCCATCTCTTGTCGAGAGGGTCTTGGACCTGTGCCTTGTCCTTGTATCGGGCAGTTTGAGATGGCGCGTCCGATTGCGCTGGTCTCGCAGTTTTCTACGAATGATGTCGCATTGACTCCGCGATCCGTTTTGACTTCTTCCGCGTAACCCGTTGAGATCGGATCCGTGTCGTCTTTGTGTGCGTAAAGCTGGGCATAGAACACGCAAGCATCGCCTGTGTAGTTCATCATCGTGGTGTGAATGCGTCCGTCAGGGTATGCAGTCCACCAGCGGACTAGTCGTTGCTCAACTGTCTCATAGTTGCTGAGATCGAAGCCCATCAGCAAGCCACCCAGACGATCGAGTCATTGCCTGCGATTGTTTTGCGTGTCTGACCTGAGTCCATGACAAGCTCATCACGCACAAGTGACACACGTGCCGGACGGACAGTGTTGCCCGCCATCTCAAGTGTGCGTTCTATTTCTTCATCAGTCATCCCGCCCATCAATTTGATTGCGTTGTAGATCTTCTGACGCTTTGACCCTGACTTTGGGTAAGCCTTGATCGCTGCGCGCTGAGATGTTGGATGCGCTTTCTTTGCAACGATGATCACATTGCGGTCAACATTGGGCACATATTTTGTGCCGGCAAGACCGGTTGTGATGTTGAATAGTTCTGGCTGGTTGTCGGACATGTCGGATGCCTTTTCTATGAGTGCGCTTCTAGCGCTTTGATTGCTAAGTCGAGTGTAGTCACATCGTAGAGTGGCATCGGATCATTCAATGATAGCGAGTTTTTCATTGTGCGAAGTCGGCGGATAATTGATGCGTGAGGGTTTGTGTTGACAGCCATGATCTCATTCATCAAACCAACTAAAGCCATTGTGTGATTTGTTTGCATTGCTTGATCCAACACCATTCTGCGTGTTTCTTCGGACAGTTCACCTTGATTCCAAGCCACGCCTTCGCTCATTTCACACTCCAAGGTCCCCAGCCAAAGCCATAACGCTCCATGCCGTAATTGTAAATTTCTAATCCTGCGAGCAAGTTAGTCCGAGCCTGTAACAGATCTTGCTTCTTAGTGATGATGCCCTTACCGATCAGCCACTTGTGCCATGAACCGTTGATCTGGAGTAGTCCACGTGAGCCACCGTAAGGGTCTTTGCGGTTGATTGCGTTCGGTGTGCAATTTGATTCACGCTGCATGATGGACTCAAGTACTGTGCGCTGATCCGGATCCCAGCCGAGGTTGATGGCAAGCGCTGAAAATTGTTCGCAGGCTGTCGCGTAGGGATCAATGTAGATCGTGGAGTTGGTGGTCGTGGTCGGCTGAATGAGGTAATCCCGAGCCACTGGGACACTGCTAGAAAGCTCTTTAGACGCGCTAGGAGCCCCTGTGAGAGCCGTAATACTAAAAACTGTGCAAAGCACTAGCCCAATCAATTTTTCTGCTAGATAGTTCATCTTTTCTCCAAAGGTATGGGCACGCCCCATGACGAAGCGTGCGATCTGAAAGCAATTTGTCCCATTAGGTATTTGCCCGACTCGGGTTCTGTAAAGATTTGTACGAGGATCTCTTGTCCGTTGTCCATCGCGCCTATATAGACGCTGTAATCAAAGATCTGTGGCTCACTCATATTCACTTGCCTTCCGTCGGTAATTCGACCTTAGGGCATAGGTCAAGCTTTAGGTGGGATTTCCCCGAACACCTTTAGGAATGCAGCTTTCACCCAGATCACTGAGTCTGCAGCTTGTGGTGTGATCTCAATGTGGAACCAGTCTCCGCCGGGAGCGCCGTGAATAGTTGGCTTGTCATATTTGAGCCATGCGTAACGATCACAACGCCAAGCGCGTCCCTGTGGCTCTGGAAAGTAATCAAGAATGCACTGCAAGCCGAGATCGTTAGCGTTCGCCACAAGCTTGTCAATAAAGATCAGCGCTTCTTTGCGTCCAGCTTTAGGGTTCTTTTCGCTTTTGCGATACGAAAGATCTACAGCTCTGCCAGTCGCGTGCACTGACAATGATCCGGGCTTCCCGCGCATGTCACGCTGACCCCAAGAACCATTGTTCCAAAGCGCGCCATTTGATGCAGCGATTGCTTGCTTGATCCATTCGTTCATGCCGGCACGTGGAGCTGGTGATGCTCCGTCAGCGTTGCCAATGTAGTCCCTAGCGTTAGGGATGCCAGCTTTAGCTTTGGCTATAGCCACGCCCAAAACCTGAGTCTTTAGGGTTCACCCAGCGCAGCAACGGAGGGATGATTGCTGCGATTGCACCTTTGCCGTAATCACGAGGATCTGTAGTGCCTGTGGAATAAACCGCAATGAGCGCGCCGACCATTGAGCGCATATAACTTGCGATCATTGCTTTGTCTTTGTCAGTGATTTTCAACATGGTTATCAATCTTTTCTTCTATTCGACCCAAAGTCCGGTGGACTTCGCCGTGATCGGCTTTGTTGTCTTTGCCGATTTTGTTGATAAGAGCCACGAGTACAGCGAAACCGCCACCGACGAGACCAACCACAATTTCAGTTGCCATATCACAGACTTACCCAAGAAGCGCTGCCACCTCATCGGCAGTCAGACCTAATTTGGCAAGGACATCGGCTTTTGCTTTTGCTCGAGCGGCTGCTTCTTTTGCTTCGGCAGTTTGTTGTGCTGATGCTTCGGCTTGGCGTGCTTCAATTTCGGTTACTTCGTCTGCAGTTGCATCGCGTTCAATTCCATCTTCATAGATTTTCATGATTATGCCTTTGTAAATCCGTAAATGGTGTAATGTCCTGTCATTGTTCCGCTTAACGGGAAGATGGTAAAGCCGTCATAAGCGGTTGCTGGACTGTGAACAATTTTGTAGTTTGTTCCAGTTGTTTCGGCGCGTGGTGTGCCGCTCTCATAACGCGCACCTGTGCCGGTCATAAAAGTCTGGCTTGCGACATTTGGTTGAAAAATGTTGAACTCATTGAATGATGATTGGTTGCCGACCAAGGTGTACGCGGTGTTTTGTTGTACAACGGTGCCTGAAATGGCGGCATTGCTTGAATACATGTCGTAGTTAACGGCGTAATAGCCTGTGGTGCTATCTGTTCCACTTGCGCGCATTCGTAAAGCAACTTGATCGCTTGAGGTTGTAACTCGAATAACTAATTTGTAGCTCGTATATGTGGAAGTAAAACAATTGTTTACTGACACCGATGAAGCGCCTGTGAACGCTGTTTCAGCGGTAATCAAGGTGAGTCCACCGGATTGAGCTGCAAAGCTGAGGTTCGCATTCAGCGAACTGGCAGTCAATACTTGCCCAGAGGTATATGTAGTGAGTGGCATAGTGCTCCCTAACTTAGTGCGTAGATCGTGTCAAGTGTGGAACTGTCAAGAATAAAGAGCTGGTAAACCGTTGTTGGAGTGGTGTAGAAAGTGACTCGGTGGGGTGATGCGTAGGTCATAAAGTGTTCTACGCCTTCAACGAAGGACTCTTGGGCAATGACGGTCGTCGTTGTTTCACTGGTCTGGATAGTTTTTTCGATGCTGATTGTGTCACCGATGTCAATAATTGCGACTGCGTCGCGTTCTGCATTTGACAGCATTTGGAACGGGGATGAGACACTGGTCAGGACTGGTGTTGGGTCGGGCACGATTAGATATTCAGCAAGAGTCAAAGCTGATGCGTTGTCGTGGACGAGACTGTTGTTGTAGGACACCGCTTGGATGAGATATTCGGCTTGGCTTGCCAAGTCCTCGGCTGTCTGTGTTGAAGTTGATCCGAGATGGGTAACGCTTGCCCTATTGACGACCTTGTCCGCCCCAAAATTGATTGAGACAGCATCGTATGGAGTTTGGGCTGGATCGTTGTCACCAAAGTCAACGACTGCTCCGGCAAGTGTCGTACCAATGCGTTTCTGGAATGTGAACACTCCTGACCGATCCACGAACGCTCTGCCCTGTTCAGCGTCAAGAATGTTTGTGAGGTAGCCGTTCACGTTTGTTCCCTGACTGACAGTGAACGCGGCTGATCCGCCGAGTGTGGCAACACCAGTCTCTATTGACTGCTCGCCGACACCTTGAAAAGCGTCTACTTCTGGAAGCGCAAGCAACTCCACAACACGAGCCGATGAGAGTTGTTCTGTGACATTCCATTCGTTTAGAACGGTTTGACTGAGTGTGTATTGGAGATCAATGCAGCCGACCGCGACCGTGTCATTTCCGTCAAGACTGAACTGGTAATCGTATGAAACGATGTAACCCTGAAAGAGTGATTCTGCTGCGTTTAGTGAGTCATATCGGTAGAAGCGGACTTTGCGCATCGGTGCGATTCCCGGCTGATTGTTTGCAGGATCATAGGTGCTTGCATCCGTGTTGAATGGGTTGAACGCCCCATAAGCGATCTGGTCATTCAATGTGAAGCTCATTGTGCCGGCAGTAAATTGATCTCCAATGTCTTTGCGCCCTCGGAAGATCCGCAAGTTGAGGACACCTGTTGTCACATCGGCATAAGTCGTGCCGGGTCCAAGTAAGTAGGTCGTATTGTCAAGCACTCCCTTAGTACTTGAGTCAAGCTCAAAAGAGTTGCTGTCCCAGCCTGTGTCTATTTCAAGCTTGTAGGTGCCTGAATCAATGACTGCTGCGGTCATAGGACTTCTATTGCTGCGGGACCGTATGCGCGATTAGCCGCTTTGATGTTGTCAATGACAAGCCGACCAATTTCGGCGCTAGTGCCAAGACCGCCGCTGATGTTGATGTTGTAAATTGAAGACTGGCGCATTGCCATATGTTCCAAAACGCTGTCAGTTATTTCATATCCGCCCTGTGCAGGTGACAGGTCTATCGGTGATGTGCCGTCAGCAAATCTTGCTCCAATGCCTTTGAGGTCTGCAAGGTTTAGATTTGGGTTCTTGAGCTGCTCTTCAGCGATAGCGATTGCGTCCAGAACGCCTTGGACAAGTGCTTCACCTTGGTTCACGCCAGCCTCATAGAAGCGGTCAGCTGCGAGAGTGCCTAACATGTCGGCAACTGTGTTTAGGTCAGCGACTAGCTGATTGATCCCATTGGGTCCTGTAATGGCTTCTGAGCCCCCGTTTATGAGTTCTAGGGCGATTGCGCTACCAGCCTCTTGACCAGCCTCTAGGACCTTCCTGAGAGCGCTCTCGGAAAGTCCCATTCCAAGCAACTGTTCGACCTTTGTGCCGAAAGCTTTGGCACCCATTGCCTGCTGATTGAGCTGCGCAAGGATCGTCGTGCCGGCTTCTTTGGCTGCGTCCGCTGCACCAGATATTGAGAACTCGCTGGTCACTGATTCTGAGACTGTGGTCTTGAAATCATCGTAAGCTTTTCGGGCTTCTTCAAGTTTCTTTGTGACACCGTCAAGAGCGTTCTTGAATTGTGTGGCGAGTTCTTTTCGTGCTTCTTCCAGTTTCTTCTTCATCGTGTCAACTGACTTGCCAGCTTTGGCGACTTCTTCTTCTGTGTCACCAACTGCTGAAATAACAACTGGGAGAACTTTGTTGCCTACCTTGTCAAAGACATCTACGAGCGTGCTTGCTGATGCGCTTGCATGGTCAAAGCCGAAAGCAAGACCGTCAAAGGTTTTCGCAAGTGCTTTGACATCAATCGCGTTACCAGTGAAAGCATCGCCAATTGCCTTGAATGCGTTGCTGAAATCTCCCTTGAGGAAATAGACCTGTGACTGCTGCAGCTTGACTGCCTTATAAAGAATGTTGACAAATTGCGCGACTGCCAGAGTTACGCCCTTGACCGTGTTGATGATGGCTGGACCGGCTTTGCCACTCTCAAAGATCAACTGCTGGAAGCCAGCGATCAGACCCTTTTGACCAATCACTGATGTGATGCGCTCGATTGCTGGAGCTACCTTCTGCACTAAGAAAGTCGCAAGCTTGTCAAGGTATGGGAGCATTGCTGCGCCAATCGTTTCAACAATTTCACCGAACTGTCCTTGAAGGATCTTGAGTTTTCCTTGGAAGGTATTTGCTGCAGTTGCAGCCGCTCCGCCAAACTGCTCTTTGAGCGCTTTAGTGAGAGCTGTCAGATCTTTAGTTTTGACCGCTGTCTTATCTAATGGCACACCAAGCTTCTGGAGTGCAGTCATGTTTCCGCCGGCTGCTTTGGCTAGCGCAAGGTTGACTGCGTCAAGGTCTTTGCCTGTTGCAGCAGAGATGTCCATTGACAGATTGAGCAGATCTTGTGCTTCTGTAGCGTCACCAGTTGCGCGAACTAACGTGGAGAGACCGTTTCTCAGGTCAGTGTCAGCGACTCCAGTGGCGAGCTGTGCTTTGCTGACGAAGCGCTCCATAGAAGACACCAGAGCGTCATTGGCATTGAGTGTTGATTTGAGTTGTCGCTCAAGTAAAGCCTGACTCTTTTGATCCTCAGCAGCAGCCTTGACCGCTTTGTAAATGAACGCCGACGCTGCGCCAATCCCAGCCATAGCGACACCGATCGCTGGAAGGCTTCCGCCTAGTCCTTTGACCTTGTCTTGTAATCCACCGAAAGATTTGCCCGCTGCTTTGACACCAGCGTCCGAGAAGTCTGTGATGATCGGGATCCTGATAGCCATTACTTGACTCCTTGTCTCGCTATTGCTTGCTCAAGCAATCGTTCTGTCTTCCAGACAAGTCCTTGCATTTCATGCTCAAGGATTGAGTCATAAGTTTCGGCAGTTGGGTACATATATCGAGATGCTCTTCCCCAGTTGAGGTTGAGATTCAAGATCAAAGTGTTGTTCCAGTCGTATTGAAACTCTCTGCCACCATAAACACGCTTTTGTTTTGTTCCGTCGCTTGCACTACCGCGTCCAGCCATATCAAAGATGGCGCCCCACGTGTCATTTTGTTGGAACACAAAAGCGCCAATGGTTTCATATTGGACGCCTTTGTCAAGATTTCGTTTTCTGGCTTTTCGTGTGTCAATTTTGACATTGATCTTGCGGTCAACTTGGGCACCGTACCAAGGTCCACCACGACGCCATTTACGCAGCATGCCAGACAATGGTGGATCATTAGGAGCTGCTTCACGTGCAGCTGCGACCATCGGCTTAGTGATGCGCTTGTAATCCTTTGTGATTTCTCGACGAAGATCTGGGGCAAGTTTGTTCAACTGCTTGAGGGTTTCTTTTATTCCTTGAACCTCAATAGATTGTCTTGCCATGTCATCACTTTCTGTTTCTTTCTTCTAACACAGTAGTGACAGTGAGTAGGTCGGCGGTGTCAAACTCTTCTGAGTAAAAGCGCGGAGCCCACGAAAGAGCAACTAGTAACTCTGCTAGGAGCCTTCTGTGAGTTCCGCTTGGGTAGGGTTTTCAATTTCCTCCGCGACCACATCTACCGAGATGAGCTTTGCAATGTATTTGTCAAACTCACTCGGCACCACGATCTTGGCTTGCTTGCAAGCTTCCCAAGCTAAGAATGCCAAGTCCTCGACTCCGACACCGTTCGCCATGTCTGATGCTTTACGCTTGAACCTTCGTTCCCATGCGACAAGTGTGACAAGGTTGGTTGTTACTTCGTATGGGTCTTTGCCTTCTTCTGTCACCTTTAGGTGCAGTTTCATTTATTCTCGCTTTCGTGTCGGACCGATGTGCGGTCAGTTATTAGCTTTCGTCAGAAGTATAAACACCGCCATTGAAGGTGATGCTTATTGTTCCTAATGCTCCCAGCGCGGTCACGATTGGTAGCGCAGCCAAGAATGTCCCCGTAAAAGTCAGACCCGGATTAGTTGCTGAGTCTGCACCGACGGTTGGCTTTACGACCACAGTCGTTGATGTGCCGACTAGTGATTTCAATGTTGCCCAAGTCTCGGTCGCTGCAAAGCTTGCGTAGAAGTCGAGTGTGACTGAGTGTGATCCGAGACCCGAGACATACTTGCGTGAGCTGTCACCGAAAGCGGTTGCTTCAAGTTGATCAAAGTTGATGTTGACAGTCGCGCCGGTGCACTGATCAGATAGATCTACTGCGTTGACGGTCACTACTGGGGACGAGAGATAAGTGCTGGTTGCCATGATTACTCCTTGGGTGCTTTCTTAGGTTTATTTTTAGCAGGTTTTTCTTCTTCTGTGGTTGATACCTCAGCGCGCACAATAAAGCCACCAGCCAAGAGCGCGTCAAGGTTGATGCCATCCTTTGGAATGAACGGCTCACCGATCACGCCAAGCTTCTCGGATGCGATTAGGTAGCTCATGCGGTCTGAGCCTGCACTTCAATTAGCATTTCGTATGCCGGCAGGACTACGCCACCGACATCAACGCTGGTCGGCGATCCTGATGTTGCTCCGACATTTGCGGTCATTACTGCTGCAGCCATGTTCAAGATGTTACCCAAAGCATCCGAGTTGCCCGGACCCATTGAGATGATCTGGACAGGGAATGTCATCTTTGCAATGTTGTAGTTCCACATTGTGAACGATGGTGCCGAAATGTACACACACGGGGGTCGCAAGTTTCGGGGATCCGTGACGATCGGCAAGGATGTTGCTGTCGCCAGTTTTGTTCCCAGCGCGCTCATCGCATTGTTGAAGAGGTCGGTGTAGTTGGAGACTGTCATGCGCAGGCTGGGCGATCAATGCCGAGTAGTTGTTTGATTTGACCGTTCATGCCGGGCACAGGTGACTGACCCATATCTTGGAAGCTTGAAAAAACATCCACGGATCCTCGAGCTTTATAGAGAGCAGCGCCATACATCACTGATCCGAGGAATAAATCTTGCGATGGGACTGTGGTCAGTGAGTCAATGTATCCCGCTTCTTGCCTACGCCTGTAGCAGAATGCGTTAGCAGCTGCAGCACAAGTTGTCGTGAAGGTTTGATCTCCAGCTGTGGCAACTGTGATGCCGAGCCAGTCAAGGATGTTCTGACTTGTGGTCCACGTGCATGTCAGCGTGTATGCAACGGTGCCGGTCGCAGCAACACGAGTGACATCGCTTGCGGTCTTGGCATAAAGCACCTGATTTTGGATCGGCACATTGAAGTCATAGAGCAAGTCGCCGTCATCATCTGTGCCTATGTACAGATATTGGGGAAGTGCCCTGACTGTGTATGTGCCATTGAATGTTGCATCTACTGATGCAACAACGATGGACTCGCCGACTGCAATCTCCGATGGGGTAAGGAGTTGCAGTACGGCGTAGTTATCCAGCAGGTATTTATTGGTGACGCTGTATGTTGCCATGAGCGGAAGCTCCGCTCTCGACTAAGCCTGAGTGATTTTGCGAATCATTCCGCTGATTGCAGCGAAGGTTGAAACATAACCGTGGAAGCTCATGGTCTTGCCCAAAGTTGAAGGCGTGTCAACGCTCAACAATCCCTGAATGGACTCGTAGAACTCGTAAGCATCGCCTTGACCTTGACCTACGCGGGTGATGATCATGGTCTTTGCAGCAAAGTTGCTGTCAACTACAAGCTGTAAGCCGAGTGGATTGCCGTTCCATGATGCAGCACTTTGTGATCCAAGTGCGTTCATGCCGGACAAGCCGTTTGCAAGCAACGGGAATACTGGTCTTCCGTCTGTGCCGATGAGCTGTCCGAGCTGTGCCCAGACATCTACTGACACGAACATGTGTGTTGGCAACCAGTTACGACCAGAAGACACATCGTTTGCTGCGTCATAAACAGACTTGAGCAAGTCAGTTACGGTTCCATCCCAAACGCCTGACGAGTTTGCTGCGGCGAGCAAGTTGTCTGCAGCGAGGTTGTCAGATGTGATCATGTATTCGCCCATCAAGTCATTCAAGATCAAACCCATTGCTTCAGGTGACGTGAACGAAATGTCTTGTGAGGACAAACTCACCTGTCCAGCTAAAGTTGTTTTGCTGACCGAGTTGCTGGCAATGACCATTGTCGTTGCAGATACAGCTGACAATTCAGTGGACTGTGTTGCAACGCTGGTGTGAGTTGTAATTGTTGGACGAATGAAAGTCTTTGAGCGTCCGCCATCCGGATAAGCGCGAGCGCCGACAGCTTCAACTACAGGGCGCAAGAAATTTAGATCTTGTACCAATGGTCCGAGCACTGGAATTGGCAAGAGACCGGGCGTGTCAGAAGTCAACACATCTCCTGCAGCTGCTTGAAGTGCTGTGCGCTTTGATGCAGAATACTCTGACACTGCAGCGTTCATGTTCTTGAATGTGTCACCACCGATGTGGTAAGCAGCCATGAATTCACCTGCGGTTGGCAAGATAAATTCACGTTGTGCTTGTGCGAAAATTGGGGCAGTTGGGATTGTTGCCTCGACTGCTGGTGCGGTTACTTCTGACATAGGTTGCTCCTGTTCTTGGACTTCTGTTTCTATAGTACTTATTTCTTCTGGTTCTTGGGGGATACTCGCTGCGACGGTAGCAATGTTTGCCATATCGCCGAATGCGCCGATCGGCACAAGGCTGAGCTCCATCCAGCTAGCTTCTTCAATGACCATGGTTCCCTCATCGTCGTAGGAGAATTTTGTTGGATTTACCCCTACCGATACTTGATCAATGGTGCCATCTGATGCCATGACTAGCGCGTCGTTGCCTAACGTGGTAGCGCTGATCTTGGCTGTGAACATCATGCCCTGCTCAGTGTCAACACGCTCAGTCACTACGCCGACCGGCTGACTTGCGTCGTGGTACATGAAAAGTCGTGGTGCTTTGCCTGTGACTGGCAGTGAGCCCGGACGGAATATGACAGCAGTCCCATCCGAGACTATTGCTGGCACATTGTAGGGGACCGCTGTTCCAGAGATTGAGCGTCGTGGTTGATCGCCTTGTGCAGCGTCAAGTGTGAAGTCTCCTGCGATTAGTTTGATCATGAATTTGCCAGTCTTTCTTGAGTGTTTTCTTGGACTGGTTCGTCTTCACGATCAGCCATGTAGTTCTCTTCTAAATATGCTTCTGCGTCGTATTCTACATAAGTGCCGTTGGGGAGAACGGAATTGAGGGAGAACGCTTCTGCGATTGCTTCCGAGTAAAGCTTTACGCCAAAGATGTAAAGGTCTGCGCGTGCTTGCTGGGATGATTGGTAGCTGTAGGAGCCTGTGCTTACGCCGACAAGGTATGGCGGCACATTGCCTAGGCGCGCCATCTCAAGTGCCGAATAGTTAGCTGACTCAATAAGAAGCATTTTGTCTGGGCTCATTGTGGTGGCTTCATAAGACAAAAACTCATTTAGCGCTGCAGTCTGGTTAGTTGCTCGAGCGGCATTGAATGATGCAGCAAGGTCTGCTAGTTCTTGCGCGCTCAATGGTTCTCCGCCTGTTTGTTTCAGGATGCCTGCAGGGATTGATGAGCTGGCGTTTCTATTGCGCGCTGCTTCTACTTTGAGCGCTGTCTCCACCGCTGACACGCTGGTGTAGATCAGTCCTGTGGTCGGTGAAAGTATTTGCAAAAGATCTTTAGGATCTAGCTCTACGCCGTTGAAAAAAATTGCATTACTTGGAGCAAACCAGACGGGTCCAGCCTGATCAGTGGTTGTGATTGATCCGGATGGCAAGCGTTGGAAGGATGCTGGATACCCGTCGCTCGTTCTGCTTGTGATGTGGACGATGCTTCTGCCGAACATGTAGAGGTCATCAAATACCCATGACATGAAATGAGCGTAGGTATTTTTTGGGTCTGGTTGCTTTAGCCATGCGCGGGGTTCAATATAAACCTTCTGCATTCGTTCGCCGTCCCAGCGCATGTTGTACATGCGAAGTGGCATACATGAAATGACTGATGCCATGAGATCTCTACAGCGACTTACCGCTGGGATGGTCATTAGTTGATTGCGTGCTTCGCCTTCGCGCCAAGAATAGTACTGATTGAAGACATTGACTTTTGAGTTCATGTTGGCGTAGCTGTTGTCACCAGCAGCAGCCGCCTTGACTGGTTGAGGTGAGATCGCCGCTTTGTTTACTTTGCGCGAGAAGATTGCCATAGTTCTATCGTGCCATACTTTCTATTGATTTAGGTGGAGTCGCGCATCAGGGTCTTCTCCGACGAAAGGCTCGACGCACGACTCCGCGCCGATCTTAGTTGGCAACCACGACAAGCTGTGGCTTCCCACGTGAGTGACGATTGCCGGCAACGATTGCAGTCGAAAAGATCATCGTCCTGCAAAGTTCTATTGGACCGGGTGAACGCTGAGAGCTGACAGCGATGGAGCCTTGCGTGCGGACTGAGACAGCGCGCACGACATGCTCTGCCAATGCCATCTCACCTGTGTGGACGATTTGCTTTTCACGGATCAATCCTTGGACAGCTGGAGTCCATTTCAGGATTTCGGCATAGCCCACGATGACTCGACGCGCTTGCAAATATGGCGGACATTGCAGATCAACTGTCGGCGTGAAAGCAAATTTGATTGACGGGTCTTTGGCGATTGCGCGGACATGTTCCCAGAGCTGGGTTTGGGTATCGCACGTGAACGCGACAGTGACCCCGATTTTGCCGTCTGGCATGAGGACAGATCTTGTGGCGTAATAGTGCGAGTCGTTGAAATCCACTTCCACTGCGACCACTCCCCCAGCTGGTAAAGGTTCAGAAGAAGCAAGCTGACTCCAAAGTCCTTGTGGAAGCCATGACCGATCGGTGGCAATCCAAAGATTCACGCTTGATCGCAAGAAGCTAGCGCGGTCAGGTAGCTGGGACTCTGACTCAATAGTGGACATCTCAAGGGTCTTGCCTAGCGCTGGGTTCGCATAAGCCCAAGCGATCGGATCCATTGGATCAAGATCTGGTGGCGGCGACCATTCACGGAAGTGAAAGTTTGTCGGCTGATGTGTGTCAATCAGACGCAGACCCATCTCTCGATAGCGCATCATGACCTTGGATTCTTCTGTGCCGGCAGTGGACCACATGCTTAGAAGAGGGAAGCGTCTTGCGCGCATAGTCGGCGTGATACCGCCGTCAATAACTTCTTCATCAATTCCCCAGACCTCATCCACCAGCGCAAGGTCAACGGACAGACCGTGAGCTGCATTCGGCTTCGCTGAGCGGACTAGAAGCTTTGATCCGTCAGGCAGTTTCGCAGCTAGGCGACCGTAAGACCGCGTCAGCTTTGCATCAAAGTACTCTTCCAAGATCTCAGCAATCTCTTCATAGATCCCGGCAGCGCTGTCAAGACGATGTGCCATCAAAAGGATGGTCTGCTTTTCACCACGGATCTTTGGCATTTCGGTCAACCACCATCCAGCCAAAGCGCGCAAAGCAACTGACTTGCCTTGCTGTCGAGCACAAGACACCAAAGAGCTACGAGTCACCATCTCTAAGCCGGCATCATCAGAAAACGCAAGCTGATCGGCAAGCGCTGCAATCTGCCACTCCATCAGATCTACGCCCATAAATTTTCTAGCCCAATCCACGACCCCATCCACGTGAGAGCCCTTCTGCTCTGGGCTCATCGTTGCCAAGCGCGGCTGATCGTGACCGGTCAGCGCTGGTGCCGGCTGGTCGTCGCTGTTCGGGGAGAAAAAGAACGATGGGCTCGGGCTTTCTTTTTCTCCCCTCT
>Ga0181365_1000148_pt1 | contig 14617 bp, 15 predicted proteins | sample Fa13NDMM110DN_FD_130097 | JGI IMG/M metagenome (GOLD analysis project Ga0181365, IMG submission 130097) | Freshwater viral communities from Lake Michigan, USA - Fa13.ND.MM110.D.N | ecosystem: Environmental > Aquatic > Freshwater > Lake | place: USA: Michigan | collected 2013-09-24
GCATCAGCTGCAAGTATAAGTGGTGCAAGACCGGTAATGAATAATAACATATTCTTCGGAACTTCCGCGTTAACAATTAACCAAGCATCAAACCCTGGAACAACAAATACATATAATAATAATATATTTGGTCAAACCTCAGCTATCACTATAAATGCATTAGCATATACAGGTTCGAGTTTTACAGTCAATGATAATATATTCAAAGGAGGTGGGGCAGTAACAATCAACCCTGCATCTGCATCCCTTGCTGAAATAGCCGCAGGTGTAAGTGGTAGTGGTGCAAGTATAGAGGTAATAAGAAATCTCCTAGTTGGAGGTGGCGGTATGATCATAAATATTGGACCAAAAGTGAGTTCTGGGTTTGGTAGTATTATATCAAATATAGTAAGTAACGGCACACTTACCCTCACTAATATATCCTCATCAGCAAATGTTACTATAAACTCGAATAATGTTATAGGAGGTCAAACCTATTCAAACGCTGGTGCAGCGGGATTAGCATTACATACAACTGCGGGTAGTATGAATACTAACATTGGTGCTATGAGTTTAATAGCATCTGCATCTGCAATTCAAGCTAGTAATAATATCTCACCCTCTTCAATGGCGGTAACTAATCGTATGTTTAGTGGCTCATTAGGTGTTGGTGCTTTAATATTTACTAATAATCAAACACAAGGTGCTAGTAATACCTATACTATAACTGGTAGTTTTGGAGGAACAGGAAGTCCTACAATGCTGGCGAATGGTATATTCGGTGCTAGTAATACCATATTTACAAATGTAGAAGGTAGAGGAATGTATGTTGATTTCCGTAGTAATTTAGTAGGTGGAGGTAACTTAATACTAACGGGTTCTAACAATAACGCTATTACTGCAAGTGGTGGTGGATACTTCGGACGTTTTAATGCTAATGATGGTAGGAGAAACGGAACAGGTGAAAACATCTTCGTAGTAGGAACAGGTGGAAGTGAAGCAACAAGAAAGACTGGATTTCTAATAGATTCAGGTTCTAATACCTTTGTAGAAGGTTCATTCAATGTAAGTGGTAGTTCATCTCTAACTGGTAGTTTAATAGTAAGTTCATTTACAACCCTAGCAAGTGTATCATCATCTCTCAACTTTGCAGATGATACTGCAGCTGCAGCAGGTGGAGTTCCATTAGGTGGATTATATAGAAACGGAAATTTCGTAATGATAAGATTAACATAATAACAAGATATGAGTTTAATATTAAATGCATCAATTCAGGGTAATCAACAATTCACAGGCAGTGTAAATATTTCTGGTAGTTTTACTGCAAGTTTATCAGATGGATATGCTTGGATAGGTAATGGTAGTAATATGTCTACACAAGTTCCTACATCATCATTTGGAGGTGCACAAGGAACGCAAGGTGTACAAGGTATAAGTGGACAGAATGGAACACAAGGTTCACAAGGAACAGATGGAGGACAAGGAACAGCAGGACAGACTGCATCACAAGGAACACAAGGCATTCAAGGTATTCAAGGTGTAAGTGGTAGTCAAGGACCTAATGGTATTCAAGGACAACAAGGTGTAGGAACACAAGGTTCAACAGGTATAACTGGTAGTCAAGGGGTACAAGGGGTACAAGGGGATTTTGGTCAAGGAGGTTCACAAGGTATTCAGGGTATTCAAGGTAATACTGGCCAAGGCACACAAGGAGCATCAGTTCAAGGATTACAAGGTGTTCAAGGCCCACAAGGTTATCAAGGAACACAAGGAATACAAGGTTATCAAGGAACACAAGGAATACAAGGAGTAAGTCAAACAGGCACGCAAGGTATTCAAGGTATTCAAGGTAATACTGGTCAAGGAACACAAGGAACTTCAGTTCAAGGACCGCAAGGAACACAAGGAACGCAAGGAACTTCAGTTCAAGGACTTCAAGGAATACAGGGTATTCAAGGTATTCAAGGAATTTCAGTTCAAGGAATACAAGGAATACAAGGACCAGATAACTCAACTCAAGGAGCTCAAGGAACACCAGGTCAAAGTATTACAGGTGGTCAAGGTATTCAAGGTATTCAAGGTAGTAATGTATCACAATTAGTAATCAATAGTAATACTGATAATAATGTTTTAACTGCAACGGGAACTTCTACTTTACAAGGTGAAGCGAATATGACATTTAATGGTTCTACCTTAGCAGTAGCAGGAGCAATAACAGCTACGGGAAACATTACTGCATACTTTTCAGATAGTAGATTGAAAGAGATACTTTCTAAAATTGATTCTCCATTAGATAAATTAAAACTAATAAGTGGATACTATTACACTCAAAATAAATTAGCTGAAGATTTCGGATATAACGATTACTCAAAACAAATCGGTGTAATTGCACAAGAGATTAAAGAAGTCTTACCAGAAGCAATTGCAAGAGCACCATTCGATGATGATGGATATGGTGGTAGTAAAACAGGCGAAGAGTATTTGGCTGTTCATTACGAAAAGATTATACCTCTATTGATAGAAGCAATCAAAGAATTAGATTCTAAAATAAAATAGTATTATGGCATTACCTGCAAGTGGACAAATATCTTTTGATGATGTAAGAAATGAGATGTCACAATCAGCACATACTAGCTATGATATGCCTTCATTCTCAATAGGATTATATGGGGATTATACTCCAATAAATGTGCATTCAAGCAATTCAGGCAAATATACAACTGCAAGTAGCAATATCGCAATATCTGATTTTTATGGATACGATATGAGTTTAACATACCCAACCGGCTCTACATTACAAGACCTTTTCTTTACTGTTGACCCAACAAGTTTATGTAATCCAAGTGCGATGGTTGTTTTTAATGCAGGAACAGCTAACACAGATTTAGAGTTAGAATTTAGTGGTAGTAGTAGTGATTTTACATATGCAGATAAGGCGGTGATTTATTATGGAAAACCGTGGAAATCTGATGGGAGTGGAATACCCACAAATGCAACTGTCATAATGACTGATAGCACACTTACAACGGGCATGAATTATTCAAGTAGTTATTCATATGTGTATAACGCTAATTCAGGTTCGAATATCTATTTTGTAATTTACGGAATATGTCCTTAATAAAATTAATATTATGATTAAATGTAGAGTAGAAGGAGGAGGTGCCCCACCAGCAACAGCAACATTAGCATGGAGTTTAAGTATAACGGGTGGAGGAGTTGGTGTAATGGATTTATATGTTAATGGCAGTATCGTTGAAACTAGAAGTAATACATCAAATGGAAACTACACAGTTAATCAAGGAGATACAATTGCTATGGATTTGAATATGAATCAATGCACTGGTGGTGATAACTACGCAAATGTATCCACATCAGGTATCATTAGTGAAGAAGATTGTGGTGATAATACTACAGCTTCCCTTTTCACATCAAACTACACAGTTCAAGCAGGTGATGTTGGAACTACAATATATTTCAATGCATTTATATCATGTGAAGGTGCATGTTTATAATTTAATACTTTTATTTTTTTATAGTGTTAAATACTAAATGGCAATACAAAATCTAACTAAGCAGGTTATAGATAATGGTGGTGAAATTATTCCACTAATCATTCCCTCAAATCTTACAAACGGAACTGGTCTTATGAATCCTTCTATCTTTATTGATGGGAAGAAGATTTTATGCAATTTAAGACACGTAAATTATACACTCATGCATTGTGAGGGTGAACAGGTCTTTGGTAATAGACATGGACCTCTTGCATATCTTAACCCGGAGAACGATATTAAATTGAAGACTATCAACTTTGGATTAGAGTTGAGTGATACTCTCGCAATTAAAAGATATACGAAACTAGATACGTCTAAATGTGATGTAGAACCTATGTGGGAGTTCTATGGTTTAGAAGATGGAAGATTAGTAAGATGGGATGGTGATTTATGGATTACCGGCGTGCGTAGAGATACCACACCCAACGGACAGGGTAGAATGGAATTATCTAAATTAGATAAGGGATGGAAAGAAACCGATAGATATAGAATCCAAGCACCGATTGATACAGAAAGTTATTGTGAAAAGAATTGGATGCCAGTACAAGACCTTCCATTTCATTATGTGAAGTGGGCAAATCCAACAGAGGTAGTTAGGGCGAATATCGAAACTTTACAATCCGAACAAGTGGTAGTCAAAGGAGGTGTAGGTGAGTTTCAAAATATGAGAGGTAGTAGTCAAGTCGTTCCATATGGTGAGTATCGTATTTGTATTATACACGAAACTAAACTTTGGAAAAATAAGATTGACCAAAGGAATGCAAAATACACTCACAAATTCGTAGTATGGGATAGGGATTGGAATATCCAGCATATATCAACTGAATTTAGTTTTATGGATGGTGAGATAGAGTTTTGCTGTGGATTAGGATTTCATAATGGGAATATGCTAATCTCCTTTGCATTTCAGGACAATGCAGCATTCATACTTAAAGTCCCTCAATCACAAATCGAATCCCTTATATGGAGTTAAATAAATTATTAAAAGATTATATCAACGATACCCGCAACCCACTTATCAACTTTAAGTTAGGATGGGAATATGAAAAGATGGGTCAAACTGCTTCTGCATGTGGATTTTATTTAAGAGCAACAGAGTTTGGTAATGATATTGAATTACAATACGAGGCACTTTTAAGAATGGCACTATGTTTTGAAAAGCAAGGTAACCGATGGTTTATGATTAAAGGTTTATTACAAAGAGGGATTTCACTTTTACCAAAGAGAGGAGAAGGTTGGTTTTTATTAGCAAGAGCACACGAAAGAAATAGAGAATGGCAAGAGGGATATACTGCAGGTTGTGTTGGAATGGAATTTGATTTTGAAGAAGGTAATACGATTACGAATTTAGAATATCCAGGAAAATGGGCGTTTGAGTTTCAAAAGGCGGTATGTGGATGGTGGATAGGTATATTCGATGAGAGTTTAGCAATCTTCCGTAAATTAAATCGTAATAATAAAGTAGATGCGATACACAAACAGGCAATACAAAATAACTTAAATAATCTTTCCAATAATTGGGTCCCACCTATGGAATATACGAAAAGGGATTATCCAAAATTAAGATATAAATTTGATGGTGCACATTCCATAGAAAGGAATTACTCACAATGCTATCAGGACTTATTTGTTCTAATGGCACTGAATGGTAAAGAGTGTGGTAGTTGGATTGAAATAGGTTGTGCACATCCTACCTATGGTAATAATACAAAGTTATTAGAGGAATGGGGTTGGGAAGGTGTGAGTATTGATATAGACCCTAATGTAGTAACCAATTGGAAAGAACGAAAAACTAATCCATATTGTTTAGATGCAACCCAAACGGATTGGGATGTCATGCCTATATGGGAGGGGAAAGGGATTACTGATTACTTACAAATAGATGTAGACCCTGCACGAATTAGTTATGAGGTTCTTTTAAAAATACCATTTTGGAAACAAAAGTTTAGAGTCATAACCTTTGAGCATGATTATTATGTTGATGATAGTGTGAAAGAAAAGAGTAGAGAATACCTTCGTTCATTTGGATACCAATTGGTAGTAAATGATGTTGCAGTGAATAAATGGGATAGTTTTGAGGACTGGTGGGTTCATCCTGAGTTAGTAAATCAGAAAATAATCAATCTTTTAAGTAATAATTCAGAAATAAATCCCGTAAAAGAATGGATTTTTAACAACATTTGATTTTTGTATTGTTAAATAATAAAACCATATATTATGAATGCAAAAAATGTATTAAGTAAAATAGCTTCTATGATTTCGTTTAGTGAAACCGAAGTGGAATTAACTTACGCGAAATTAAAGGACGGAACAATAGTAGAGTCAAAAACATTTGATGTAGGTGAGGAACTATTTGTAGTATCAGAGGATGGAACTAAAACACCAGCACCTGATGGAACACACGAATTATCTTTGAAAGATGAATCAGGTAATGAAAACCTAATTAAAGTAATTACTAAAGACGGTAAAATCGAAGAAAGAGAAAATGTAGAAATACAAGCAGCAGAGGTTTCTGTTGAGGTAGAACCAACAGAGGAAGAACCAATGGAAGAGGCACCTAAAGAGGAAGTAGATATGAATAAGAAAGTAGATGAATTAGCTTATCGTATTGAAGAGATGGAAAAGAAGATGCAAAAGATGGAAGAAGCTATGAAACCAAAAGAGGAAAAGGAAACCGAATTAGAAGAAGAAGACCTTCCTAAATTAGATGGTGCACCTCTTGATGATTCAATAAAATTTTCAACAGCAGAAACTAAACCGAATTTCGGTCAAAAAATAAAAAATACAGAATCTAGTATATACGAAAAATAATACAGATAAAAAATATTCATTAACTCATTCAAAAAAAAAACAAATGAACAATTCAACAAACAACAGAGATCAGAAATTCGCTGAACCAACAATCACCGCGACAACTTACAAAGGTGAATTTGCGGGACTTTATATTGCAAGCGCATTACTATCAGCAAATACGCTAGATAAAAAGTTAGTAACAATCATGCCTAATGTGAAATACAAAGAGGTAATCCAAAAAGTAGCACAATCAGGTATCGTACAAGATGCTAGTTGTGATTTCGTAACATCAGGTAGTGTAGAATTAACAGAACAAGTAATCACTCCAAAAGAATTACAAGTTAACTTATCTTTATGTAAGCAGAACTTTGTAGCATCATGGCAAGCATTACAATTAGGATATAGTGCTTTTGATACTATCCCTAAGACATTCAATGATTTCCTCATCGGCCAAGTTTTAGCTCAGGTGGCCGCTTCAACTGAAACATCTATTTGGCAAGGACCATTAGTTCCTTTAGCAACTGGTGAATCAACAAACGGAAATTTCGCAGGTTTTGAAGCTCGTTTCTCTGCTTCAATCGCAGCAAGTTCTTCATTAGCAGGAACTGCAGTATTAGCAGCAAGAACTGGTTCAGCTATTGACTCAGGTTCAATTACAGCATTAAACGTAATCAACAAAATTGGTAACGTATATGATACAATTCCTAACACAGTATTTGGTAAAGAAGATTTAGTTATCTATGTTTCAACAAACGTAGCAAAGGCTTATCAAACTGCTTTAGGTGGTAATGCTAACCAATCTGGTTTCAATACACAAATGAACGTGTCAGAGAAGCCATTTAACTTCCAGGGTATTGAAATCGTAATGTGTCCAGGTATGAGTAACAATAAAATTGTTGCAGCACAAAAATCTAACTTATTCTTCGGAACCGGTTTATTAAGTGATTACCAGGAAATTAAGGTGCTAGATATGAGTGATATAGATGGTTCACAAAATTTCCGTTTGGTCGCACGTTATACTGCTGCTACACAATTCGGAATTGGCCAAGATATCGTATACTACGGAGCATTCTAAAGAAATAATTAAAGGGTGGGGAGTAGCTTAGAAACAAAACTCACCCTTTTTAATAACAAACCAAATTAAACATAAAATATTATGGCATGCGATTTATCATTAGGAAGACAGGAAGTTTGTAAAGAAAGCGTTGGTGGTTTGCAAGGAGTTTACTTCTTCAACTATCCTTCTACTTCGACTGGGTCTTACACGCCAAACTTTACGCTTAATACAACTACAAATGAAGTTACTGGTTTTCCATCAGGAAGTATAGTATATTACTATAGCCTCAAAGGAACGTCAGCATATTCTGAGACTGTCAATTCTTCAAGAGAAAACGGAACTACATTCTTTTCACAAGAATTAACTCTTAACTTAAAGAAATTGACACCGGAGATGACAGTTCAACTTAAAACCTTAGCATACGGAAGACCGGTTGCTATCGTTTGGACTAATAACGGAGATGCATTAGTAGCAGGTATTACGCAAGGTTGTGATTTAACAGCAGGAACAATCCAAACTGGAGCAGGAATGGGTGACCTTTATGGTTATTCTGTTACTCTTACAGGTTTAGAAAAGTTACCAGCTGCATTTATTACAGGCTCGACTCAATCTAACCCATTTGGTTCTGCTGCATTGACAGTAAAACCATCAGTCGTTTCAGGTTCTGCAGCTTAATCGCTGAGGAATTGAAATATATATTGAAGCATATTCTTTGTAAAATAAAGGATATGCTTTTATTATGCCCATACTATAACCACATTTGATTTATTGAGTGTTAAATAAGAGATAATACTAAACTAATACTAGATAATGCTTACATTTATATCAGGTAGCACGAATAGCTATACAATAAGAATCTCACCTCCAACAACAACTGAGCAATTTACAATGTCATTACAAGATATGACAACACAAGTAAATTCAACTGCATCCCTTACAGGAATAACTTATAATGGGTATGAGAGTCTTTTAGGTTTTACTGCAAGTATACCGAATACGAATGTTGCACAGGAGTTTAGAGCAACTTTAGAAAATGGAGGATATGAAATATGGCATGGTAGTATACAGGTATTTACATCTCAAAGTAATGGACCGATATATAAACCGGTATACGCAAATCAAATTCCTTTAGATGGAAATGAGGTATCGCATGTATCAACCAATCAATATGTAATTTTAGACTAATATATGAAACAACAAAGTAAATTCTCCGTAGTAAATCTCCAATCACAAGACATTCCCAGAATAATGGAGGATATAAGAACTCGTTATGCTTGGGTGCCATTTGGTGTCTATGGACAAGATGATTTCTTCTCAGCAGTAACATTAGCACATAATACCTCAACAACTAATGCAGCTTGTATCGAAGGTATTGCTGATTTAATTTATGGTAAGGGTTTATACTCAAAAGACCCAGCATTTAATGCATTACTACAAAGGTTAATTCCACAAGAAGAAATCAAAAGAGTATCATTTGATTTAAAGCTATATGGTAATGCTGCATTCCAAGTCTATTGGAACGATGAACATACTAAAATAATTAAAATGTATCACGTACCCGTTCAGTATTTACGTGCGGAAAAGATATATGATAATCCTAAAATAGAAAACTATTACTACTGCACTGATTGGAATGACCAAAGAGCAGTTAAGAATAAAAAGAAAGTTCCAGCATTTGAAACGAGTAATGAGAAAATGGAAATACTTTATATTAAAAATTATTCTCCAAGTCTTTATTATTACTCTCTACCTGATTGGGTTTCTGCACTACAATTTTCATTTGTAGAAGCTGAATTATCCAATCTACACATCAACAATATAGAAAATGGTTTCTTACCTGCTGTTATGTTAAACTTCAACACAGGAGTTCCTGCACCTGAAGAAAGACAGACGATAGAAGCATTAGTGCAAAATAAATTTACAGGAACTAGAAACGCAGGCAGATTTATGTTGAGTTTTAATGATGATGTGGCGAGCAAACCTACTATCGATGTCATCAACATTGACAACTTACATGAGAAATATGAATATGTTGCAACTTACGCACAAGATAGAATACTTGTAGCACATAGAGTAACATCGCCGTTATTATTTGGTATTAGAACAGAGGGAAATGGTTTTAGTTCTCAATCAGAGGAAATGAAAACAGCATTCTCAATCATGCAAACAATGACTATATCACCATTCCAAAATCTTTTATTAAATTCATTAGATTATGCATTGGTTTGTGGTGGATATGATAATACAGAATTATACTTTGAACAATTGACACCATTAGTAATTCTTTCACAAACTGCAGAGGATACTGATAAGTCAGTTGGACAAGTAGAAGATGAAACGAATAAATCTATGGAAAATCCTGCAACACAGGATAACCCCGGAGACCAAACTCCAAACGAACCTTCTAAACCTACTAAACCAGCACCGGGTTTAAATGAACCGATAAATCAATACTCTGCGTTTTTCAAACAAGATTATCAAATAACTAATAAATAATATATAACTATGAGCTATGCTTTATTCATAAACCGAAACGATATTATTAAAAATACTCCACTACAAGGAGCTATTGACTCAGATGCATTATTACCATTTTTAAGAACTGCACAAGATAAATACTTAAAGAATCTATTAGGAACTGTCCTATTTGATTACTTACAAGCACAAATAGTAGCTAATACTGTCTCTGCACTTTCAGTATTTTATCAGGACTTATTAGATGACCATATAAAGAATACTCTAATGTGGTATGGTTGTGTAGAATACATACCATTTTCCTCAATACAATTCAAATCCAATGGAAGTGTTAAGCAACAATCAGAACAGGGAATTGCCCCTTCTAAATCAGAAATAGATTATCTTTTAAGTAAGGCTCAATCGAACGCTGATTACTATGCACTTCGATTACAAAATTATTTAGTTGCATATTCTAATCAAATACCGCAATACTTACAATCAGTTGGTAATATGACACAAATATATCCAGACCAAACAAATCAATATTTTGGTGGCATTCAATTATAATAAACTATGGCAACATCATTTTTACAAAATAATTTAGGAACAAACTATACATTATATTTTAATGTTATTGACTATTTTAAGACTATAATGCAAAATCACCCTACAATACAATCTGTAAGTCAAGGTGATATAAGTGATATAGATGTTGAACAATACCAATTATATCCTTTGGGCAATGTAAATATATTGAGTGCAGATTTTAATGCAAATACAACGGATTATACAATTCAGTTAATAGTTGCTGATAAAATAAAGAATAAAAATAATGAATCAGTTGGTAGAACAAATGCATTAGATGTTCCTTTTTATGGAGATGATGATACTGTTGATATCTGGGCAAATATGTTAGGAGTTGTAAATGACCTTACAGCATTCACACAATATTCAGTTGAAAGTTTTAATATCAACGACCAAATCACAAACGAACCCTTTGCTGAGAGATTTAATAATGGATTAGCAGGTTGGGTTTCTACTTTTACACTTACTACACATAACGATAGACCGAGATGTTTATATAACTTATATGACACACCACCCTTTGAAGTTGAAATTAGTTATGTAGCCGTAGCAGGAGGTGGAGCAGGAGGCGGACAAGCACATGGAGGTGGTGGTGGAGCAGGTGGTTATTTGACTGGGTTTGACACCTTACTTCGTAACATTGTATATCCAATTGTAATTGGTGGTGGTGGAACAGGTACCTATTTTAATCAACAACCACCTTCAAATGGAAGCAATACAACTTTTAATGGTTTAACTTTAATTGGTGGAGGTGGTGGTAACTCAAGTTCCGGAAGTGGCAATGGTGCAGCAGGTGGTTCAGGCGGAGGTGCAGCACCAAATGGAGTAGGTGGTGTTGGAACTGTGGGTCAAGGAAAAAATGGTGGTAATGGAATAAGCAATATAAGTGGTAGTTACGCAGGTGGCGGTGGAGGTGGTGCTTCACAAACAGGCTCATCTGCTACCGGAACAACACAAGCAAATGTGGCTGCTGGTAATGGTGGTAGTGGTAGTAACGCATTCTACAATTGGGTATCAAATACTTCTCCATACTACGCAGGTGGTGGTGGTGGTGGTGTATATATTAGCATACCTAATACGGGTGTAGTAGGGATTGGTGGAATTGGTGGTGGTGGAACAGGTGGAGGACATGGTCCTAGTGGTCATTACCCAACTAATGGAACTGTCAATACCGGTGGCGGTGGTGGTGGTGCAGGTGGATGGGACGAACTCCAAACAAGTGGTAATGGTGGTAGTGGTATTGTCATTATACAATATGCAGGTTTACCTCGAGCAATAGGAGGAAATATACTCAATACAAATGGTTTTACTACACACACATTTACAGCATCAGGTAATTTCCAAATAACATCTTAATAAATAAATTATGGCACACTTTGCAAAAATAGAAAATGGAATAGTAACTAATGTAATCGTAGTTGATGATGCAAATGAATCTAACGGACAAGTTTGGATAAATGTAGTATTGGGATTAGAAGGCCAATGGTTACAAACATCATACAACAATAGAATAAGAAAACAATATGCTGGAATAGGATATAGTTATGATACAGAAAATGATGTATTTATTACACCACAACCATTTCCAAGTTGGGAATTAGATGCGAGTTTTGATTGGCAATCACCAATCCCATACCCAAGCGAAGAAGGTTTGTGGGATTGGAATGAAGAACAACTAATTTGGGTAAGAATATAATGCCAGGTAAAGATTACAAATCCCTAAAAGCAGTTGCTAAAGAAATTCAATCGAATTTACAAAAGTATGCACCTTATAGGAATGGTATTCTTCGTAATAAATTAAGAACTGCTAATACAATCAATACCATTATTGGTGAGAACAGATATGATTTTAAGTATAAAAAGAAAGCAACTGATATTAAGGTTTCAGTAGAGGTTTCACCTGATGGAGCAAGGTATGGGGTATTCTTTAATGACCCACCTGCAGTAGGACCTAAACGTCAAAAATTGAAACAAACTGCAGAAGGTAAAGGCAATTGGAACTTTGGCCAAAGAAGTATAGATGATGCAATTTACAAATATTTAGATAAGTTTATAGATGAAATTGAACGAAATATGGTCAAAACTATTGAAGATGAGCTAGATAAACTTTAATTTATAGTCTACGCCCACTACTTTTTCTATTTTTATTGGTTAAATAATAAATAACTAATTAAATGTCATATTCTTTTATACAAACACCGGCAACTATGTCACTGGCGCAATCGCCGGTTATATTCGCGGTATCATCTTCACAATATACTAACGAAAGTAATTTTCAATATATAGGTGAATTAACTATATGGACAGGTTCTCTTACCGCAAGTGGTAGTGGAGATACGTGGACCTTAGCAAAGTATCCATCTGCAACTGGTTTAACGGGTATTTTTGATTTGAGTAGAATAATAAACTCTACACAAACAGAATTGATAGAACAAAATATCTCTCCGATTAAATATTTCCGTTTCGATAGCTATTATCGCTATCAATCAGGTTCATTATATTTTACAGGTTCTACTATATCCTCTTCAGTATTTGAAGGTGCGGACGGATATCAATTATTTCCAGAAACAATAGGTGCACAAGTAAATACTTTAACACCACTTTGGCCTTTAATGACAAGTGGTCCAACAACTCAATCTGTTTTTGTAGATAATGTTGGAACTAGCACAGTTTTTGTTGGTAATGTTGGACAATCTATTCCTACAAAAATAGTTTATTCAGGTAGTACGGGTAATGGACAATTCATAATATCTTCCTCAACTACTGATTCAAATACTTTGGTTGCAGGATTTCCAAATGCTCCTGCACAATCAGGCTTTCCTTTATCTACTGGTAGTTTAAGTTCATATACTATACAACCATATTCAGGTAGTGTCGCATTGGGACAACCAATTACATATAATATAACTTGCCAACAAAAGTATCCAAACATTAGAATTAAATGGAAAAACCGATTTGGTCAATTTGATTATCTAAACTTTGATATGGTAAATAGACAATCCATATCAAGTGAAAGAAGGAATTATCAGCCTCAATTAGGTTCGTGGGGGGGTAGAACTTTATCTTACAATTCATACGATACACAAAATTTAGCATATATTATTGATTCCAAACAAACTATTAGTGTAAATTCAAATTGGTTGAGTGAGGACTATAATGATATTCTAAAACAATTATTAGTTTCTGATGAAATATATTGGATGCAATACAATACAACTGATGTAAAACCTCTAACAATTACAACCTCAAATATTCAATTCAAAACTGGTGTGAATGATAAACTTATTCAATACCAATTTGATTTCCAATTAGGACAAAATTACAAGCTAATAATTTAACAACATGGGTATAACCAGCACACAAGGTTTTAAATTTAAGTTAGTAGCTAGTGGAAGCTATGGTAGTCAACAATTAGATTTATTTGATGATGAGGAAATCCGTTTATCGGATAATGTCACAGGTCTATTTGATATTGGTGTTCTTCCATCTGATTTTACTCGTCAAATTAGTTTGCCAGGTTCAAAAACTAATAATAAGTTTTTTGAGTTTGTCTATGATATAGCAATAGAAAACCCATATCTTTTTTCAACAAATACAAAAGTATCAGCATACTTTGATTTTGATGGTATATATCTTGCATCAGGATACATTCAATTAAATAAAGTAAATGTATTATCTAACAAGTTTATTGAGTCATATGATGTAACAATATATGGAACTCTATCTTCATTTGCTAGAGATATTAATAGAAACTTTTTAACTGATTTAAGTTCTCTTGAACAATACAATCACACCTCCTCTTACAATAATATTAGTGCAAGTTGGGGTGGTAACCTATTTAATGGAGATATAAGATACCCCCTTGCAGACTATGGTTCAGGTTATCAATTCACTTCCGGACAATACGAATTGTTTGGTATGGATGATACTAATGGTGCACTAACAATACAAAACTTTAAACCAGCAATCAGAGTAAAGCCAGTATTAGATGCAATCTTTACTGAAGCTGGATATACCTACTCATCATCATTTATGGAACAACCATTTTTAGATGATGTCTATATGGTGTGTAATAACAAATTAAAGTATCCAATATATGCAGGGTATGATTTAGAAACTTTTGGTAAGATTAAAATAGCTGCAATTAGTGGTAGTGGAATGACAGATATTAGTTTACCATCAGGTAGTTTCGTAA
>Ga0181365_1000149_pt1 | contig 14500 bp, 38 predicted proteins | sample Fa13NDMM110DN_FD_130097 | JGI IMG/M metagenome (GOLD analysis project Ga0181365, IMG submission 130097) | Freshwater viral communities from Lake Michigan, USA - Fa13.ND.MM110.D.N | ecosystem: Environmental > Aquatic > Freshwater > Lake | place: USA: Michigan | collected 2013-09-24
ATGGTATGGGCTATGATATGCCATGCATTTGCCATGGTGTGGATGGTCACGCTCATGGACATATGGCTTGGATATACACAGGTAATTAACAAGATGCTAATGGATTTAGTATTGCTAAAGAAGTTAGTTAATAGTTTAAGTTATGCATTATTAAAAAATCTAATTTGCTCAAATTTAAACTATCTCTGCATGGTTGGTACTATGACATCAAAAGGCATTAAGGTGTCTAGAATCGCCTTAAAATGCGAAATAGGGCTATTATAATTAATTTAATAATTTCACATAATTTCACAATATTTTAACATTTACTTTGCTCAAATACAAAATAAAAGACTATCTTCGTTATGCAATTGGGGTTAGCCTCACTGCAAAAGTTCTTTCTAGGTAGTTTCACAATCACGTTTTAAAACTGATTAACGCTGAAACTGATAATGCGAAATGTAGACATACTACATGAGTAGCGCTAAAGATTATCTGCCGAGCCAATAAGCACCCCAAAACCAACACCATCACTAGCTTGAGGGTATATAAAGAAGCTAGGGAAGTAGTTACCACTTACATAGGTAGCGTTCACCTTTCAGCAACGGAATCCGATGTGAAATACATAGGTTGGTACTTTTAAGATGTCTTATCTGCTACCTTCTTACTCACACGATAGCCAAACATATTAACCAAAAAAAATATTATGAAATTAAGCAATGAATTAAAAAACAGAATTAATAGTCTTATTAAAAGTATTCCATCTGATATATGTGAATATTATTCAAATAGACCATATGAATTAATGATATATATTAAGTGTGGAACTAATGATTCTGACCTTCATGATTTCACATCATTTAAAGGCATAAAAGAACTAGATAAGAAAATTAACAAAATCATTAATGATTACAAAAATGAACTTTACTGCATTGATTTTAAATGGTCAGAACGCGAAGATGACTTTAATCAAATCACTATCTACAAACAAGGTTAACTGAAGATGGAGTAAATCTCCGAAATGTTCACAGGATAGACAGGCTATCCGCATATTAACCAAAAAAAATTGTTATGCAAAAAGTATTTACCACTAGTGGCAGACGCATAAAGCGTACCCCATCTAGCTATGAGAGATTTATTCAAGCGCACATTCAACTAGGCAAAGATGTCAAATCAGCTATTAATGAATGGAAACTATTGAACGCTCGCATCCAAATTAATTCATTAACCCTACAAAATTAAATAACCATGGAACATAAGCACCCACAACCAATGCACACTATTATGACATTTCTTCGTGATGAAATTAGTGATGACATCCAAAAATGTCTTGATATTGCAATCACCCTAGTTGATTATTCAGATGAATTAATTGACATGATGAAGGAAGATAAAGAGATGGCTAAAACAACCATTATGCATGATTTTAACGGATTGTTCACCCATTACGGACTTAAAAAAGCCGATGAGGATTTCTTACCTAGATTGAGATTAAATAACCAATTAAACTAAACAAAATGAGACCAACTATTGAAGCAGTTAAAAAACTTACATTAGACTATTGTGATTCAATTGTAAACGAAGCACCTACAAAGAGAAGTTCAATTATTAGACTTAAAAAATCAATAAAATCTCAAGTTGAACACATTACATTAATGAAGGAATGTTTAGGTAATCGTCTATCAGGTAGAATGTATGGTGAAATGATAACCGATGATGATTTGCAAGAAAATGAATGGGAATTAGGTGTAATGGAATGGTATTTAAGATTTAGACTTGGATATATTTACAAAAATTAATTAACTTATTAAACTAGATAAAATGAAAGCAAATTTAAAAAAAAGATTGGCTAAAGTCAATGACAAATTAAGTCGCAATGGATTCAGAACCATCCCCGAATTTGATGCAATACATTTCAACCAAGTATTTCAGCCAACAAGCGGTCAAGATGGGGGTTATAAAGCTATTAGCTATTGCAAGCCGAAAGAAATATGGAATATTGATAAATACTTTAATAGGAAGGATGCACTCCACATAGGATGTACACTAATTGAAATAAGCCGTACATATAGCGGTGTTGACATTTATTAATTATTAAACTAAACAAAATGAAAACTTTTACTATTGAAACTGCACCTTGTATGGTGGCAATTTTGGGGAAATTTCAAACATTTAAAGTGGGAGATAGGATAGAAATTTTTAACACAATTACGAAGGAAGTTTATCGCACTGCGACAATATTAAACAGAGGTCAGCAGTTAACCGATAAAGGCGAGAAATTAGAAAATTCTTTAAGAAGTGCAAGAGTACTTGCGAGCAAAGGTTAACTGAAGATGGGTTCAATACCCGAAACCTGCTCCGGCAGGTCTTAACCATAAAGTGGAGTCACCACATAAAAAACTGCACAGAAATTATGAAAAGTATTTTTAACGACAATTTTTCAGCACATTCAATGGAATCAGCAGAATCTAAATTAAGCCACATTTTAGCCAATTCTAGACAGGATAATGTCTTGGTGACATCAGAGGTCGTTCCATTAGAGAAACTGACAGGGATGCCATCTAGAAGAGGATTAGAGAATGCTATCATCTGCGAGAATCAAATCGTGAATGTAGTATCCAATTCTTACGGACATTTGCCTAATGAGAAATTCTTCCTAGGTGTGGAAGAGAAGTTGATTGACGCTGACATCTACTACCAACAACGTAGTATCAATCGCGACAATCGTTCATTCGTTGTGGATTATATCCTAGCAGATGACAGGTACAAAATTGAGGTGAAAGGTGACAAGGACATATTGCGCCCTATGTTACGCTTTGTTAATTCTTATGATGGCTCATGTAAGACTAGTGGCTCATTCGGATTTTGGCGTAAAGTGTGTGACAATGGCTTACACGTTGCACAGACTCACATTGGTTTTTCTGTTAAACATTCGGGGGCTATTGCTGACATCGTAATGCCTAAATTGGATGAGATTGTAGGGCAGTTCATGGACAACGAATTCTTTACGCTTAAACGCAAATTTGAGGTCCTTGCAGAGCGTCCGGTGACAAACCTAGAAGGATATGTCAAAGCAACTGCAAAGTCGCTAGGATTGTTTAAATATGAATCATCTGATAAGAACCCGGAGCCAAGTGCAAATGCTCGTTTTGTTTTTGATGTTGTAGAGCGTGAAACTAGATTATTGAATACACGCCCTAATGAGTGGATTGTATACAACGCGTTCAATGAATTGATTCATGGCAAATTGAAAAAAACTTTTGACCAACAACGCGTGTTAGATGAGAGGTTGTTTGAAACGATTTATGCAGGTTAACTGACGAGTCCTAATGGACGAAACCACCTTCGGGTGGTCTTAACCAAAAATTTATAAACATGGAAACATTAAAACTAATGGACTCTTACAGAGCCTGCTCAATTATTGAACAATTTTGTGAAGATGTACCAACTCCTAGGGAAAAAATAGAGGCTTGGGCCTACCTTATTAAGACGGGTGATTGTTGGCGATTACAAGGCTTTTATGGCCGTTTTGCACTTCAATTGATAGATAGTGGCATTATCTCATCAAAGGGCGAAATTTTGACTGATTTAGATGATTACGAAGGTTAACTGAAGAGGATTCAATATCCGAAACCGCCTCCGGGTGGTATTAACCAATTGTGGAGTCACCACCTTAAAAACTGAAAAAATTAAAATGAAATACGCAATTATTGAAACATGGAATGGCGAAGGTTATTCCTCTGAAAATTTAGCATCCATTAAGGAATTTGACAATGATTCAGTAGCACAAAAATACTTAGAATCATTAGTACATTTTCAAACCGGTGCTGAAATTACTGAAAAACGCATTGGGTATATATCTTATACAAAAAATAATGATGACCATGGCTCTTTTGTTTTTATCCGTAATGCTGAATTATTGTATGGTGTATTGATTTATACAAATGTAAATGAAATCATTACAATACTAAACAAAAAACAATGGAGAAATAATTTATCAGAGGCAATCAAACAATGCGACCCCGATGAATTGGATGAGATTAATTTATCTGATAATAATATATTTATTGGAGGGTACAATAGCGATTACGATTATCAATTTATAAAATTTTAAATTAAACAAAATGAAAAATTACAATTTTGATAAACTCACCTCGTATCTTCAATTAATTGCTGCTATTGTATCTATTATTTATGTAATTGTAAAATTAAATTAAAATGAAAAACAAAATTTTGGGTTCAATTTATAGCCTATGCTATTATGCAGATAATAAATTAGGTTATATTAAAAGTTACGATTACGAAACGGCTCCTTATTGTGGTCATCATTACAATGGTCATAAAGGTAAATTCACTGCTTCGGGTTATCATGAAGGAGATGGAGTAAAATGGGCAATTATATTTTTTTGGGTAATTGCAGAGCATACCGAAGAGCAAGATTGGTACATTCAAACTAAAAAAAGATTCAACAAATATTATAAACGATTTTAAATTAAAAATTATGAGCAAAGATTTATTTGAATGTCCTAATAAATTACCTAAAAACATACAAGCTATTTTAAGGCGATTTAACGACCTAGAAACTGAAAGGGGTATACAATATACCGACCTCGTCCAAATGGGCAAAGAAATGGCTAATTATGGCTATAGCTTTGATTTCTATCTTGACTGCGTACCATATAATCTTAAAAAAATAAAAAAATAAACAAAATGAAAAAATTTATTACAACTGCAATTTTATTTGCATTATTTTTTAGCGCATCTGCTAACGATATCATTATCAAGGATACCACAATAAACAAAGTGGTTTATTCAATGTATCAAGGTGCTAGAGGTGGAAGGTATATTATTGTTACTAGCAGTACAGGAACGACATACCGCAAATATTTTAAAAAGCAAGGTTAACTGATGATGGCTTGCATTAGCCGAAACGCCTTCGGGCGTCTTAACCATTAAAAATTAAAAATCATGGAAAAAAAATTCGTAGTTGATTATGATAACAAAGTATTGACTTTGCATTATCTAGAACAGGTTTTTATGTTTGATTTAAACACAGGTGACACAGGTGATTTTTGGCATTGGTTCGCCTTAAAAGATGGCGCTGAACTAGATGTTAACTTTCACCAAGAAAGTGCCAAGGATAAGCCGTATTGCGAAATATGGTCGGTTTCTGAAGGTTATGGCAATTACCCCGATGATATGTTTTTATCGTATCAACAAATTGATGGGATTAGCGATTGCGAGATTCTAGGTAATCCTACAAATTACTTTGGAGCAGAGCCTGTTGATGTTCCATGGATGAATGCATTTCAATTAGACAAACAATTTACAAATTTTAAAATTAAATAAAATGTACAAATTAATTAAAGGAACTGAACTTACAAATAAGCAAAAACAATTGTTAAAATTTAGAGGAATGAGTAATCCAACATGGGTGTTATGTCATTCATTCTATTTTACTGAAGATGGTAAAAGTCCCGCAACAATTGATAGTGGTTTTTATCATCCCGTTACAAATTCATGGAAATTTTTACCATATTAAATTATCCAAAATGAAAACATTAAACGCAACACCCAAAGGAACTTTTTACATTAAAGAAGTAGCTTGTGACCTAGCTGACTTGTATATAAAACAAACCTATGAGTATACAACCGAAACCATTTGGGAGGATGATGGCGAAGGTGGTAGCAGATACACCGAATTTATGCAAGAGCAATTTGATATCATGCACGCCAAAATAGAATCCTATTTATTAAGAAATCAATTAAAATAATTTTATGGTAAAACAAATTAAAGTCTATTCAATAGATGTTGATAAAATGGATGACAATTTCAATTGCTTAACTTGTAACGATAATGAATTCATAGCAGAATCAATTCGGCAAAAACAAGACTCCATTGATATCAAAAAATTTGAACGAATGTTTAATATAAACATATTTGATAACAATAATCTTATTATTAGATTTATTTAAAATTTAAAAACATGACAAACCTAGAAATCAAAATCAGACTAGAACAAATCCTAGCTAAAATTCAAGACAATATCACATCGGGATGGAATGATGACCTAGAAACCACTTTTGAATGTGTTGTACTTGAGGATGGCAGAGATATTGAGTACAATGGGTGGATTAGTGAATTAGAAGCCCTACATGGCGATATAATTGCATAGGTTAACTGATGAGGGGTAAATCCCCGAAACGAGCTAGAAATGGCTCGTATTAACCAAAAATTAAAACAATGGAAAACCTATGTACATGTTCTAGTTGTGGCGCCGAAATTACCGAAAATGATTTTGAAGCCATCAATTTAGAAGGGGAATCACTTTGTGAATCATGCGAATCATCTGCATGGCAATACACGAATAAAGTAGTGGTCGCACATGAAGGTGAAATAACAAGCTATGAATGGTGTAGTGATTTTGGATTCAGAGATAGAGAATACTATGAACAATGCGACCCAGAAGGTGTTGCTGGGTTCATATACCACCGCACTGACGGATGGCGTGGATATTGGGAGCCGAAGGTATCAAAAGGATTTATTGATGTGGCATCAGGATGGTCAACAGGAAGATATGCCGATGTCAATTGGAAGCACAAATTTAATGACCTAATGACTGACATTCAAGGAGGAGAATTATCATGCCCATACAAGATTGTTTTTGTATTTGGCTTGACCTCTAATGTATTCAGCGTATCAACCGATGTACTGATAAAAGAAACCGACCTAGAAAAATTTACAACATGGTTGCAGGATGAGGCAGGATTAAGTATTGATGACCTCAAGCAATCTTTAAGATAGTCGGTTAACGAGGGGTGCGCATTCGTTACCACGCACACTTTTTATCAAACTCTGGCGTTCTCTTAATCGGAGGGCAAAAATTTTTCAATAAAAATTGATCCAAATAAAATTATTATATTATCTAATCTAATTTGCTTAATTCAAAATAACCTAAATTTTAATTATTAAATTATCTAAAATGAAAAACATCAAAAAATTAAAAAATCAAATCAAAATTCTAAACACCAAAATCCAACTAGGGAAAGTCAAAAATGTATATGCAGTAATGGGGAAAGTCAAAAAATTAAAAGAGCAATTGCAAGCCGAAAATGACTTATTTAATTGGGAAAACTACCTATCAAAATAGATTAATTAAATTAATTTATTTTGCCGTAATAAAATTAGTATATATATTTGCTCTTAACCAAAACTTAAATCTTATGAAATTATTAAAAAAAACCTTGACTTTCACCTTGGGTATGCTTAAATTTTTCTTTATTAGCATCCCTGTTGCCTGTATTATTTTTTTCACTGCACACCTATTTTTTGAACTTAAAAGAGTCATTTATGGAAAATAAAGAAACAACACTTAAACTGCTCCGAGTAACTTTTTTTAGAATGTTTAAAACCGAAACATTACCCAACCTAGATATGGAAGATTTCATAGCTATGTGGCAAACCTTATCTGATAGATGGGGCGTCATAAAATCAGATAGTGAATGGAGTGAATTTGCAGAAGAAATTAACTGTCTTGCGTCCAATAGAGAACATATTTTTAACGAAATTTTTGATAAACATTTTAATAATTAAACCATGGCAAAAGAACAAATGCAAGAACTAATTGCACTCATTGAACAATCAAGCGAGGCAAAGACAAAAATCATTGACAAACAATCGGAAATGATTTCATTTTTAAAGGCTCATATTAAAAGTCTAGGCTCACTGATAGATGAGTATGAGCAAATAACACAAAAATATTTTAATCAAAAGCAACAAAAGGTAAAATGAAAAAAACAACAATAACAAATCTAATTGAAACATTACAAAAAGAAATTAAAAAAACATCGTTAGGTGGCATTAATTTTTATGGGTTACTACAGGCGCAGAGGATAGCTAAAGAACTACTTATTGATGAACAAAGGGAAATTAGAGATGCATTTAATAATGGCGAACAAAATGTATGGAATCGTGATAGAGATGGGAATATTTTTGAATATGAAAGCGGTGAGGATTATTTTAATAAAACATACAAAAATAAACAAGAAATTATTGAAATAGATAAAGAAGAATTAGAACAAGATATGCAAACCGAAAACCAAATAGAACAAGAACAAATTAATAAATTTTAAAAAACAAAAAACCAAAATTATGGCAAAGTACGAATTAAAAAAAAGAACAGAAACTGATGGAGAAATATCTTATCATATCCTAAAGGATAATAGATATGTAGATAAATCTTATTCAAGAAACATTGAAGATGCAGAAAAATTATTTAATGAATTTGTAAATGGCAAACCATCAGAACCTATTATTGAAACTATAAAAGAAATAGAAGTAAATGAAAACTAAACAAATAAGTGTGACTGAATATGCGAGTAAAGTAAACCCCTCATTATTTAGGTCAAATAGAAAAAATCCAAATGCTTCATTAACACAACAAGCTATTAAGTATAGGATTAAAAATAATATGCATCTACCCGATGTATTAAAATATAATAAGATTGGTAAAGTCCATGTACTTACCGTAAACGCAAATTTTTAAATTATGATACAGAACACTGAAGATATTTTAGGCACTCCAATAGAGCAATCTAATTTTACCACCTTTGCTGATTTTACTCCTTATGAGAGGCAAATGATTATGGCAGAGATATATCATAACGCATGGTATGACCAAGGCAGATTTGAAGAGATACATAACCTTTACAATAAATGGACTGCCAATCCGATTAAGGAATGTAAATTTATTTTACCCGAAATCAATGAAGATGAAAAACCAATATGAAATTAAACAAAGCTACATTGTGCAGTTAGAAAATGAGCAATTAAGAGAGCGCGTTAAAGAACTTTTAGCTCAAATTAATGTATTAAAAAAGGAAAATGAAACCAAAGAAAGAGAAAGAGTGGTACAGAACCAAAGGCTTGATGCAGTTATTTAAAAGCGATAAATTAATTAGAGAATATCGTTATAATGATTCATATAATAGAAGAAGGATATATAAAATATGGATGGTTGAAATTAAAACTAATGGTATAGACGAGTACTATTTATTGATTAAGCCCGAAGTCAAGCTAGAAAAAGAAGTTAAGCCCGAAATTAATCCTCTTCTGTTTGAGTGTCTATTTCACTTATTTTTATTATTTGCATTTTTTTAAACCTTTCCAAGACTTCCCTCATATTCTCGGCATAGACCAATTTAGTTAGGTTTATGCCGTTTTTTTTGAAGTAAACTCGGTAGGTTTTCATTATTCAAGCCATTTTGATTTAGGACAAGCCTCTGTACCCTTGGGGGAAAATACTTTGACACCTGTAGTGCAACCACATACATCACAATAATCTCTAATTGGACTTTGTACCCAATGTTCACAATCAAAACAAATGGTTAATCTTTTTTCTGCTATTATTTTTTGATCCTCGCTTGGGTTTAAATAAGTGGCATAGGATAGGATTATTTCTTTTACTTTATTCATTGGAATAGTTTTATGTATTCGGTATGGTTACCCCAATATGGATGGTTATCTTTTAGATTGTCCTTTCTGTATATTGAATTATGGCTTGTGAAATGGATGCCATGGTTTATATGGATAGCTTGGTTAGGGCAGTTCCATTGATTACGAGTTAGTGTTTGGGATTCAATGTTTCCAGAATTGGTAACAATAGCATTAGGCAGTATGTTTAGACAATGCTTTATGGCATCATCAAATCTCATACTCATTTGGTGGAAGGGTTCATCATCTTGTCCGCGCTCTTGCCAACCTTGGCGGTTAATTCCGCCGTAGTTCATATTGGTTAAAATAGAGCCTTCTGCTATGGGTGGATAGTCAAAGTAATTTTCGGGATACATTACATCATGCTCAAGGAAAGAAACATAGTCATATTCGCCCATTGTTTTGGCAGTATAAAGGCACTGAAGTATTTGGAGTAATTGGTTTAGGTGGCTTTGGCTTTTGTACCAAGATTGTATTTGATGAAATGGTATATTCGGCATTGGTTCCCAAGTACAAACAACTATGTCCGCTTTCCCTTCACTTGCTACCTTTATTGTTTCTAATGATTTATAAATTGACCCCCATATACTATGATTATTATTATTGCTATAAAAGATGCCCAATTTTCGGTTATTTGACCTTGGATATACAAATGTATCCCCTTCTCTTACTTTTGCCTTAAAACCATCCTCAAATTCAATTTCAAGGTATTTTACACTACCTACTGATGGGTCGCCTATAATATCATTGTTAGCCCTTACTACTAATTTACCTGCCACCACCTTTTTCTGCACTTGTGCGGTGCAATCTAAATTACCATAAGTGGCTTTAATTATCATAGCACTGATTTTTTAGCGGTTTCTTGAATTATTTCCCAATACTTTTTACTTGCAGTACCTTCTTTTATGTTTAAATTTTCATTGTACGGTACCCTATTCATATAATTCGCCTTATAAAACAATCCTTGTTCTGCACCTGTCACACCGGCATTGTGAAAGATATTCAATCTATTCCAATCGGCTTCGGTACTTGTTGCCCATGAAAATTCTAAATCTGGATGGCAAATTGTTTCTTTTCCCATTTTCCACCCACCCCATAAGACTGCCCACATATCCGATGTCCAAATCTGTAATTCATGATAAGATGGATTTTCTGATTTTTTTATGTTATTCATGTCAGTAATTTCTTTAAATAGCCTTTCGCTATCTGTTTCCACCTCATCCCAATATCGTGAATTAATACCCTTCATTAAGTACTGCGCACCTATGGAGTTTAGTTCGTTATGCTGTATGATATGTTTTGGTATGTTTACTATTTCGCACATCTTGGTTAAAATATCTTCCCCTTTGCTCAAGATATAGCTATGACCTATATACCATCTGCAATCAGAACCATACCACTTGTCATCTTGAAGGAATTGTTCCCAATCAATTGGTTTGGTAAATACTATATCGCAATCGTGGTATAGTATGGCATCTTCTTCTAGTTCAGGGAACTTTTCAAAGTGTTGCTTTAATATATTTGGTCTTATAGATGAGATATAGTGCTTGGTCTGTCTAGTATCTTTATAAAAAAAGAAGTTAGCAGGGTAATGCTCTGATAATTTCTGCCATTCTAATGGTATTTCTCCTTCTGTCCAAGATATAATGTTTATACTATCAAGTGGGATACCCATGGATAGAAAGTTATTCAGAAGTACTTCACACTGCCAACTATAGTAAATGGTAGCGGGTTGGGCGCAAATAAATTTTAATTTCATAATCAAAGTTATTTAATTTAATTAATAAACAAAATAAAAAACCCCACTTTTTAGGGTGGGGTAAAACTACTAGACCTATTAACCAAACTATTTTACATAAAGCTTGTTTTAAGCATAAATAAAATTTGTATTATTTCTCATACTCCCATTCAATTTACACTTTAAAGTAGAATGTGGTAAACCATATAATAATGAAGCTTCTTTACAAGACTCGTAAAATATGCCATTATCTAAATTTAATACAATTTTAGCTTTACCCATGCCGTTTACTCCTCTTTTACCTAAATTCCAAGGTGTTATATTTTTAGACATTCTATTGGCGCTAATTCTTTTCTTCGTTTCTTCGGAATGCGATACCCCCTTATTCCAAGGCGTTTTTCCCTTTTTTATTTCACTCATTTTTTTTAACTGGAAATCAGTATAAATCCCCTTTTTACCTTTATTCCAAGCGGGAGTGCCTAATCTTTTTAATTTGCCCCTTTCAATAGATTCTGCTGAAATTTTTTTGCCATACATCGGATTACCTTTCCCACTAACTCTTTCGCTATTTTTTTTTCTTGTTTTTTCACTAACAATTATTCCAAGAGTACCATCGCCGCCATCGGTTAAATTGGCTAATATCCCACATCCATTGTCTATTCTTCCATATAATTTAATGAACTCAATTTCTTTTTGACAAGCATTATCCCAACTTAATCCATCTAACATTATTTCTATTTCTATTTCAGACTTTGATGCTATTCTAGACCAAACAATATTTCTTCTATCTTTTTTTATTTCATATGCCCTATTGTAATTAAAATCACTTCCAATACCAATATAAAATGGTTCATTCTTATCTAACCTTATATGTCTGTATAAATATGCCATTAATATTTTGAATATGTCATTTTACCATTAACTTTTATAGCTCTTAAAACTTCCTTTTTGAGATTATTTTCATCGTAACTTACATGAACCCAATCCGGTTCTTGCTCTGTACCACCTTCCCAAATTAATTGCTTAAAATTTAAATTATCTTTAATGTAATCAAACACTTGCTTGTTTGTTATGCCTTGACTATGCCCTTGTTGATCTAAATCTAGCGCGCGCCCCAGACAATGGTCTGATGTCTTGGATGCACCCAATGTAAGTTCATTAAGCTCTTTGCTTCTGTATCCACTTGAAATATGGATTGGGCATCGGAAGTTATTTCGTATTTTTTCAAATACATTCTCTGCTAATATCTTGAAATTGGCTATATGTTCTTCTGTTGGCATATTTGAAATGCCATGTCGCTTCGCAGTTTCGCTACGAATAACCTCTGCCAAATCTAGGTGTTCTGAAATTTTACTCATAAACTATTTGACTTTTCTTCTGCAAATAAATTTGAGAAAAACTTACCTACAAAAGCACAAGCTAATACGATATACGCTACAACTTTGTAGTCACTCATAAAGGCGTATGATGATACTGCTAATGCTGCTGCACTCATGCTATCTGCAAATTTCCTTACTGCTTTTGGTGTTGGTGACCAATAATGTTTTATTCCAAATTTCATTTTAAAATAATTTTTTATATAAGCCTACGCTTATGTGATTGGTAGTATAACTAAAGGTATAACTTTCTTTTTGCTTTTTAAAAATAACCCCAATTCCTGCGCCTAACTTTTGGTCAGGTCTATTATAATCGCCTACAAACCCTAGATATAATTCATTTTTAGGCTTACGATATGTTTCGTTAGTTATTGTGATTGTTTTTTGTACAAAATGTCCGCCATAACCTCTGCCTAATATTTTGTTTTGGCTAATTGTATCGTTTATATATACATATTGAGCCGTATCTATTCGTAAAGTGTCCGTATATGCCTTTACTTCATTGTAATCTTTAACTATGTATGTGGTATCGTGGACTTGGGAGGTGTCAACTATGTAAATACTATCTAAAACCTTATATGCTATATCTCTTCCTTTCTTGTATTTGGTGTATTCTTTTATTTGTATTAATGTGTCTATCTTGGTAATAACTTTGTCATCTACATATTTAGGATTACTGAACATGAAGAAGAATAAAACTATTAGAATAGCTAATATAAATATATTTTTAGCCATTTTTTTTCAATTGCTTCGTCTTGATATAATAATATCTTATTGCGAAACAACCTGAAACGATGGCTATTAATCCAGCTAAAAGGCTTACTACGGGTTGTATAGAGCTTATTGTTACTATAGCACTTACTACCGAAATTCCTGCTGATGCGTCTGCTTGATAATTGGTCATGTCTAATTTTTTACCAAATATAATTAATATTTTTATTTTACTAACAAATATATAAATCATTTATTTATTAATTAAATTAATTATTCTACTTTTGTAAAAAACTATTTATGAAATTAAATATTAACCGAATTGATTTAATCAAGAAGATAACAAGAGGCTTCCCTTATGGTTATGGGGCTGAAATAGGTTCGTTTAAGGGTGAGTTTGCAAAGGAAATAGTTGAAAATTGGGGTGGTAATTTGTTTATGGTAGATGTGTGGAGAGGTCTTGGTGATGAATATAAGGATGCAAGCAACCATAATATCCATACAAATGCCTATGCAGAAGCAATGAAATCTATTGAGGGATATGAAGATAGGGCAGTGATGGTGAGAGGAAGTTCTGAAGTGGTATCCGAGATGTTTGAAGATGATTGTTTTGATTTTGTATATATTGATGCCAACCATGCGTATGATTTTGTTATTCAAGATATTGAATTGTGGTATCCAAAGGTAAAAAAAGGTGGTTATCTACTTGGGCATGATTACATAGATATGGATTGGGAGAAAGACCCTCATTTTGCAGATTGCTATGGCAAAAACAAGCACATATATTCATCTACAGGTTTCTATTTTGGTGTGTTTGGTGTCAATCCAGCAGTGGATCAATTTTGTAAAACCAACAACTATGAACTTACCCTAACAAATGAGTGGTTTGGAACATGGATGATTAAAAAGTAAACTATGAAATACCCTAAAGCGTATGTCTTATATGCCAATGAAAACTATATAGATATAGTTAATGCTTGTGCAAAATCCATTAAAACCTTTAGTAATCTTCCTGTTTTTGTCTATCTACTTAATTGTGATAAAGCCGTATTAGAAGCTGATAAAACCATTAATTGGGAGTGTGATATAGATGCAGATGAAACAGAAGAAATGTACCTTAAACAAAGTGATTTAAACTTCTATGTAAATAGGGCTAGTAAAAGAATTTATAGGCTGATTAAAGAACGACCACTTATTGTAAAG
>Ga0181365_1000150_pt1 | contig 14477 bp, 18 predicted proteins | sample Fa13NDMM110DN_FD_130097 | JGI IMG/M metagenome (GOLD analysis project Ga0181365, IMG submission 130097) | Freshwater viral communities from Lake Michigan, USA - Fa13.ND.MM110.D.N | ecosystem: Environmental > Aquatic > Freshwater > Lake | place: USA: Michigan | collected 2013-09-24
ATCTTTGCTTCCCGTCTTGATAATCCGAATGCGTCACGCACACGTTTCTCAAATTCACTTACAGTCAGAGGCTTCGACTTGTTGAAAGTCGTTGGGATTGACTGGACTTCGTTTAGTGGGCGAACACGCTCTGACAAGAAAGACTTGCCAGCGGCATTGAACATATCCCACTCTTTCATCAACTTACCATGATAAGCGTCGTACGCACCCTCGTCTTCGCCTTCAGACATCGCCTGAATCATCTCATAGTATGCTTGCATCAGATGGCTGAGGATTGTCGAGAGTGCCTGTGGATTGACTTCCATCTCTGGCTTCTCACGCATCATCTCGCCAACTACTTCTTCTGACTCATTACGCAAACGAGCCATAGGCATTGGAGCCGAAGGCATCTGGTAATTATCATTCTTTCCTGCCGACCCACATGATGGACAGAACGACATACCCTTATGCATAGCACTGCCACACATCTTGCACTGAGAGAATGGGGATTGCATTGCCTGTGAATAGTCAGGCATATATCCCTGCATCTCAGGCATATAACCTTGCATCTCAGGTCGTTGATAAGACATACGGCGACGCATCATCTCATCTTCTGACATAGGAGTGTTTGAACGTCCGTAGCCAACCATTGGAACAGTTTGCATATAACCTTGAGGAGCAAAAGGCTCACTCATGTTTTGCATTGCTGGGTACTGAGTAGAAGGAGATATGACTGGCATATAACCTTGGACGGCAGGGTATGCGGTCGAAGGAGACATGACGGGCATATAGCCTTGCATTGAATCTTCCCGTGGAACCATGTAACGACGACGCATCATTTCTTCCTCCGCCATAGGAGCGTTATTAGTTATTGTATTCATTCCTCGTGCTTCCGCCCGTACAGGGAATGCATTAGTGTACGGTCTTGGTCGCACAAGAACTATTTGAGGGGCTCGAGGAGACGAGTAACCCATTCCTGTCTTCATTGGGTTTTCAATCTTTGTCAACGACCCTGCTCGGTGTGCAACTGTAACTCCAGTTAATTCCATATCACCTGAGTTATCAGACATGATTCGAATCAAGTACGCTGGGTCGCTTTCAGTACCAATCATCTCATTGCCCCTTGGCTCAGGAGTAACTCGACCTCGTGCTGAAACACGCTCAATCTTGCCAATAGCACTGCCGCCAGACGATTCCCAAGTAACAAAATCACCAATCTTCAAGTCACCGGGCATTGCTTTAACTTCTTCCAACATCAGACTCTTGAGCGACTTTAGGCTTGCCATATTGCGAGGTTCGGCTGGCTTAGGAGTAAGGCTCGCTTCAGCAAGGTTCCATCGAATGATTTGGCTTGCGGCTCCAACCGACTTCCTCTCGACGAGGTGACTTGCCGCTCCGCTTGAGAATCCAAGGCGACCATCTTGTCCGAGTTTAGCAATCATCTTGCGATACTCGTTACTAATCTCAATCTGACCCTCGTACCAGAGACCAGCGTCTTTAACGACGATTCTTCCAGTACCAACAGTCTCCTTGCCAACAACTTCATCCATGCCATGAGCATAGTAGAGGTTCATCTTAAAGGAGTCACCAACATTTGTTGGTCGTCCGAAATCACATGATTGGGTAAAGAAGTCACCATCCAAGTCCGTTCCACCGAACCGAATTAGGTAACCACTGACCTTCCCACTCGACGTGACTTTGACTTCGTCACCGAATGTAACCAGTAAGTCTTTCATTGTCTTAGTTCCGTTGTTATCCAATGCTTTATCCTATGCACCGTAAGGACTTGGACGGCACGAGTCCGTCTCACTTACATTACGTTGTTTTTTTACGTTGTCAACTTGACACTACAAGTTCGTTTAGTGGTATCAAGCGAGCAACATTGCCCCATGTGTCGTCCATGTACGTCGTTGCAAATGACGACAGTGGTGTGCCACTTTCCCAGAACTCATAACGAGTCTTACCTAGTGTACTCTTGCGTTCGTCTGGACTCAGCCCCATGAAGAGTTGTTCGGATGTTGGGATGTCGGTATCGAGACTCCCGTCAACAACTGGTACGGTTACACAGCGGCAACGAGGGTGGACGTGAGGATGCTGAGTCAGTGGAGATACAACACCATGCATCCCCCAACAGACAGCACTTGTCTTCACATCAGCCGAACACACACGCTTGTAACCAAGGACATTAGCCTTGTTCTTAGCGTAAGCCATCATTGCTCCCGCTCGTGACGCATGAAGCATCTCGTTGCGAACAATGTTCTCGTACTGATTAAACGCATTCATGCGAATGCCATTTAGGACAGCCATTACATATGCTTGGTCTGATGTTTCCAGTGCGTCATCGATACTCTTTTTGAATGTGGATGACACAGTATTTATCATTGATGCAATTGACTCACCATTGGATGCAACGCCTGACAAGTCACTGATGTCATAACTATCAACATCAACCCATTCAGTATCTGGGTTCTGTAGTAAAGCCATATCCTTGACTTCCTCAGAAGATGTCTCAGCCACACTGAATTGACCAGCCTCCGCCAACTCAATCACAGTCTCGGTGAAGGTCTCGATTGCCGCTATATGCTTCTTGCACAATGCAGTTGCCTGACTCTTCGTCATGCCATCATTCAGTTCCAACGCCATCTTCTGGCTTGAAGAGAATGCCTTGCTCCATGCTTGAGACGCTGACTCAACTACGCCCTGCTCCTGACGTAAAACATCACGTTGGAGTTGTTTTGCACTCGAGTACAGAGGTGAGTGGAATGATTTCGTCGAAAGACCGTCATCCGTAGACACCATATCTTCAGACTTCTTTGCCAAGATACGGTTACGCATTCGTCTTGACCAAGCAAAACCCTCATCGCCACCCCAAGCATCCCACGCTACTCGCCCTTTAGATGGAAATCCTTCTTCACCCTCATTGAAGCCTTCAGCCTGTTTATCTACCTCGTGCCTAGAGAAGAATGAGTACATACGCATGACTGTGTCACTTGTAAGGTTCTCTCGATTGACAAGTTGATTAGCCCTTGCCCAACCTACTCGGGTTGCACCCGGGTTCCCTTGCTCACGCCAAGCGATTGCACGTTTAGCGGCATTAGCCATGGCTGAGGTTGGGATGAATGAATCAACAGAACGAATCTCATACTGAACAAGTTTGAGTTCTTCATCGATTTCAAGTTCGTCACTCTTTACCTCAGTAGTTTTAACTGGAGGTGCGGCTGTCATAACACCGCCAACCATACCGACACCCTTAGCGTGAAACACTTCAGCGTCTTGAGGTTGAACGAGTTCGCCAACAATCTTCCTCGCCTCAGCACGGTCAATAATGCCGCTCTCATACAGCGATGTCGAGCGAGCCACCTTAGTCGTATTGTCTTCATCAAGTGCGTTTACATTCGAGTTGTCAAATGCAATAACGTCACCATCCTGAATATCAGGAAACAACGACAGTACCTTCAGAGTCAGCACATCAGCGAGTTGCTGTTGAAGAGGAACCATTCCGTCTTCCCACGCCGCCTTACGAGCCTCAGCGTAGTTCGAGTAGGTGTTACGCTCAAGTCCAGCACCCAGACTAAGAACCATACAGTTCAATCCAAGTGCCGCACTGATTCGCTCTTCCGGCTTACGGCGCAATCCATCGAGGTTCATCTCAGATGGGCTCATGGACAAGCGACTGACGTTGTATGGAGCAGTCATCACTGCAATTCCACCAGCGTAGTCAGATGTGAAGTCCTCAGATAACTTTTCTTTCATGGCACGAGCGTCGTCAACTGACATCTCAACCATGTCTCCGGGAGAAGGGCCGACCATCAAGGAAGGCATTGCATTGTTGCGGACAAGTGCATACGCCGTTGTTGAAGATTGGTTATCTGTAGCAATCTCCTTCAAGACGGCACTCAACTGGGCACGTCCAAGCCGTATGTCTTTCGGGTCACGGAGGTAAGCCCAGTGGATTATCTCTTCGGACGGGATGATGAAGCGTCGCCCATCAACCGTGTAGACAAAGTTTTCAGTAGTGGTTGTCTGACTACCCTCAGGTGAAACCATGTCTCCGGGAAGATATTGAAGGTAATACTTTTGCTCACCATCTTTAGCACCCCTGATAGGCATGATGCGAGCGTAGGCATTACCGAGAATCTTGTAATCCTGAATAATCCAGCCCCACCACCGGCTTGCCGGAATGTTTGGGTAGGGGTTTTTAATGACGTTTAAACAAGGATGCTCGTCAATAATCTCATACTTATCAGCACTAGTGTTTGGTGTGTTACGCCGGATGACTGGCTTTGACAGACCCCAGTTTCGGACATACCAGTCGATACCGATAGCAACGATTCCGTTTAGCCCTAGGTCACCAGATTCTTTTGCCCAGTCACGATTAGAACTTGGGAGACGTGTCGTAATTAGACTCGTCAGTTTGCCATTGCCGTATCTTGCTACGACCCGACTCTGATTACGGGATAGCGGAAGTTCTCCCGTTGGGGCACTTTGCTTAAAGAACCCCTTCATCCGTTCCCAAATTGCCATTGCTATCCCTCGATGAATTTCGTGACGTTTGTCTGGTCAGCCCACACAACATCATTTGTGTTTCTAGCCCTGATGAACATCACGTTACCATCAGCCCCCACGAACTCAAGTCCGTAGCCCTTACCGAAACTGTAAGCAATACCCTTGAACTCGCACTCCGTACCGCAAGGTAACTTTGCCTTAAGGCTTACCTTCTCATCCAAGAGTTTTTGATATTTAACGATATTCATGCTTGTACTATATGCAACCGTATGCATACACGCAACAGAATAGGCACTAAAAAAGAGCGAACCAAGTATCTGGTCGCTCTTTATCCTAGAGTCGCTGTATGAGCCTTGTGGGGGCTCACATGATGACGTACACAATCCTGTTGTGACTGTACACGTCGTACCCCATGGATTCCAACGCATCATACATATACCCCTCGTCTTCTTCACCACAGTAGTCAGTTGATATGGCGATTTTCCCTCCATGGTAGATAAGAATTGATGGAGTCGCTATGGCTTGCATCGGGTATTCAAGTGCGTGACCCTTATCCGCTATGGCATTGATTCCATCGATGACTTCAGGATTAAATCCCGTAGTCTTTAACTTATGTCGTAGGTCTGACCACTCGACTAATTGTGCGTCCATTAGTTCACCTCCGGTGCTTCATCCGCCATAGCCTTCGATTGCTTGGCTATTGTCATAGCCTTTGAATCTTCGTGATTGAGTGCGATTCGAGTTGAATCAACGAACATCCACACGAAAGCGACGATAAGTAGGATTCGCCCTACCAACTGAAGTGGACTAATCTTCATTGCGTCCACCTTGCCCCTTGCGGGTATAAGCCTTGCGGCTCTTGAAGGTTGTAGGACGAGCCCACGGACGCTCCGACGATGGAATGCGGCTTTTGACCGTCTTGCGGGCTTTTGCCATTTCCCGCTCACTGATTACGATTGTCTTCATTTGTCTTCTCCTCGAACTTGATTGATTAGATTATTGCACGTACCCAACCTGTTGTCAATAGTCTATGCAAGTATTTTTATAGACCTTTTGCTAACGACTCCCTCATCGCATCCATCAGACCACGCAAGTCCTCAGCACGAACTTCGTAGCACTCTTGGCATATAGGCTTTGGTGGTGATTCCTTCGTCTCGCCATCCTTTTCAAACGTAAACGGTGGAAGTGTGAGGAAGATTGTCTTCTCTACCCCACAGTCAGAACAACGGGCTTTTTTCATTTCTTTATCCCCTTCATCAAGTCACGCACATCTACGACCTTCGCTGGTTTACCCGGGAGACCCAACTCACGCTGAGCCTCACGGTTGTACAAACTCTTCTCAGCGTCTTGCATCCGCTTTATCATCTGTTGTTCAGGTGTCATTGTGTTCATTGTTGTTTCCTCTGGTCGAACTTGATTACTTAGATTATTGCATACTTTACAGCGACTTGTCAACATCTTTGTAAAGTATATTTCATCTACCCTTCCATCTATCAATAAGTCACTAACTTGCAATACCCATTGCAATTCTCGATGAAGTAATCGACTGAGTCGATTCGTGCAACAAACGCTATTTCGCCATTGCGTGGTAAACGTGAATCACGATTCATCACAATCTCAATAGCCTGTTTACGATTCATTGTGTTCATTGTTGTTTCCCCTGTTCGAACTTGATTGAATAGAGTATAGAACACTATTTATTCACTTGTCAACCCTTTTACAAAAAATAATCAAACTGTTTTTATGTATCGATAGTGACCAGTCTGAATCCTAGCCACTCACGCCTAAAGATTGGCATTTGATAAGCCCTAGATTGGCACATCCCATAGGTTTGCTCGGCTGAGTACCATGAGCCCGTAGCAAAGCACTTCTGACCGTCCTTGGTGTCCTGTAGCCACTCAGCAACATTGCCTGAGACATCGAGAACCCCATAGCCGTTTATGTGTGAGTTGTGCGTCCTTGCGACTGACACTGTACTGAACCGACGCTTCTTTACAGATGTCCAACTTGACGCATCGACGTAAGCATCACCCCATGGATAAGGCGCAATAGTTGGATGTAATCCCCCACGGGCTACTAGCGTCCACTCACTGTCGTACGGCAAGCGGACGGTGTCTTGGTAGTAATTAGCCACCCATGCACAGTACTCCTGAATATTGTTCCAATTTAGGTTCACCATCGGGTGGTCTTCAAACCAACCAAACGACGGCACTGGTGGCATCGGCTTGGAGGTTAGAGAGCAATAGTGCCTGTACATGGCTACGGTTACCGGGTACACCCCGACGTTCATCCGCAACCCAACCTTCGTGTATTTGTAGTCTTCGTATGTAGTCACTCGGGCATTAGACCATATTTATTAACTTGCAACACTATTGACATTCATATTATTTTGTGTTACTGTATACATATGAGAAGAAAGAAAAATTGGAAGTCTAGCGACTTCTATTCCGTACCAATAGTGTTTGATTGCCCTGACAAAGCAGTCCGCTACTCTAACCGGATGATTGTGAAGTCAGTCACGTTCACAGTTGATGGGAAGTGCTGGGTCGTTAATCCTGTTGACGCTCCAATGTTGGAGAAGGCTGGATACATGATGATTGATGAGCATCTTGTGTCTCTGATGCATAAACCCTAGATGACCTAGCCTCATCAACGTATGACTTGAGGCATTTATGCGCTAGTGGGCTCCACATACGCATGATGTCAGCACCAACTTCACGCCTACCATTCCACTTGCGACTCGCTGTCATCTCAGCGTCATCTGGGCGGAGTGGTGTCCATATCGTTGTCAGAAAGTGTTGCGGCACAGTTATGAAGTCGTCATCCACACGAACTCTGACTGTAGACGGGGCAAGTCCGTATCCAATTTTACGAGGTGGGAACATCACTCGACATAACGTACCCGAGGGTATCGTCACCTTCGTCCCGTGAGGTGTGAAGTCACGAGAGAACTCCATGAGGTTCCCTACCTTGATTTCAGGTTTCTCTTTTCTTGCACGAGATGTCACCTGAAGATGCATAGCCCAAGCCGTAACGTACCAGTCCCTAACGACGTGCAACTCATCTGGCGCAAGCATTGGAACAGGAGAGTCTGTGACCGAATCGTAATCAACCTCAATTCGGTAACACTTTACGTTTAGCAACAAGTCATCAATCACGCCGTACACATCAATGACTTGAGCGAGAGGGATGAAGTTTCTCATACGGCTTGCATTGTCCTCCGACGAACAACTTCGTCATAAGCATCTACGACGGCATCGACAACGTCGTCGTGTCTCCCCATTGGAAACATACGCATCTCATCGAGTACTTCGTTGTTCCACTTAGCCTTGACCATGTAGACGTTTCCGTGGTTGATTTGACTGACGAGTGCTTCGGCTCGGACAACTTTGCTTCCGCTTGCCATATGAATCGACACTTTGAATCCATGCAACATCTTCAGGAGATACTTTGCCTGAGACCGACCAGCCTGTGCTGGGTCTTGTGGAAGACGACACGTAGCCTCACGTCCATCAGCAATCGTTGTCTTTAGAATAATGTCGTCACGTTCCTCAACATCGTACTGACCCCTAACCAAGTCTAGTATCCAGAACCGTCCCTGTTTGTCGAGTGCCGCTTTGATGCCCACGGTGTAGTCACCACTACCCTTGACTGAAGCCAAGTCCCATGCCCTTACGAGTTTAGCGATATCAGGGCCGTGCTCCATAATCGTAATCTTGTCCTGCTTGATAAACGAACCCGTCCTCTGAGTAGGTGTCTGTTGATACAAGGCAAGCCATGAGTACTCACCTTCGTTTTGCATCTGTACAGAACGGATACGTTCGAGTGCATCAACTGGATATCTGTCAGGCCATAACGCTTCACCGAGGTTGCGCCCTAGAGGGTCATCTGGTTCATCGGCAATGGCTGGGAGTTTAAGCACCGTCCAACGATTTGGCTCCGAGTCAATAGCACGACTAATGATGTCGTCGTGATGCCATCGAGTAGCAACGATAATCATCGAACCACCGGGTTCAAGACGAGTATAAATATCGTCGGTGTACCAGTCCCAAGCCTTCTCACGAGAGTTGACAGACTCAGCATCTTCACGGCTACGAATAGGGTCGTCAATGATGATGTGTTTAAATCCAACACCAGTTGGAGGAGAACCAACTCCACGACTCATGAACGTGCCGCCTTCAGGCATACCCCATTCATCCTGAGCCTTCGAACTCTCCATCAATGCCCGTCGGCTACTCACAATTGCACGGGCTTTACGTGAGAAGCGTCTGGCAATACGTTCGTTGTAAGCAGTTACGAGAACATTCTCGTCTGGTTCACGCTCAAAACAGTACGCTCCGTACCGCACAGTGATTGTTTCAGTCTTCCCATGACGAGGTGGCATAGAGACGGCAAGGCGGTCTATCTCTCCACGGTCGATTGCGTCAAGGTGTTCACAGATGAGTTTGATGTGCGGAGGATTAGCATCCCATGCTTTTGGAAGCGTTAACCTAAGGTACTCGTGGTATTCACTGAGTGAACCAACTTCAACCCCCTTGTGATACGGACTGAGTGGTGTCTTACCATCAGGACTCAGGTTCCTCTTCAGTGCCTCCTCCATCAGAACCTTGCGTAAGTAGGGAGATAATTTGGTCATTCGAAAGTTCCTTCACTGTAATCTGTTGCTTACGTCCCCAGCGTTCAGAATGACCACGTTCCAGTAGCCATGCCGCCGCTGACCAATTCTCCTCGGACGCTTTGCGAACACGGGCAATAAGCCCAACCTCACCTTTAGCCTGTGCTTGCCTGACCTTCTGTGCAAACTCGACATACTCTTTGTAAGCCGGACGTTCATGCCCATGCTCACCTCGTGCAATCCACTTCTTCAGCGTGTCGTATGACACACCCGCCGCTTCTGCCGCTATCTTGAGCGTTGCACCAGCCGTAACCGCATCGAGTACCAACTTTTCAGATGTCTCATTCAGTAACGACCGTCGCCCATTCGGGTTTTTGCGTTCTTCGCCATAGCCTTCCATTATTCAACTAACCTTGCCTTACGTCGTGTAATCTTCTCCCAAAGTGAGAGCAATGCGTCACACACTTCTGTGTCTTCACCGACTGTGAGTTCAGCATCGTCGAGTTGCCAGACTTGACCGACGGCACACCGTTCTTCTGGAGCATCTTGCTCTGGCTCATTGTCTTCAGATAGTGACTCAGATGCATCAGTGGCTGACTTAGCAAGAAGACCTATGAGTTCATCAAGGTCACCGTCGTCAAATCCAGTTCCAGCCAAGCCTTGCTCTGTGGCGATTAGAGTGGACAACAACTCCGCCAATCCAGACTCATCGTCTACCCCGAGCCTCGTCGTTCTATTGTCAACAAGCAACAACCTAATCTCGTCACGCTCATCAATATCGATGTACTCGACAGGAATGGTTTCAAAGCCCAACTGCACTGCCGCCGCATAGCGATGGTTACCAGCAAGGATATGGTTGTTTCTCTTATTGACTACAATCCGTCCGTAGAAGCCGTTCCTCTGAATCGACTCAATAATTGCGCCAACGTCTCCTTGATTAACATTATCTACGTGAGGTTTCAGTAGTTTGACATCAACCTCAGCCGTCAGCGTGTTGATTGTCATACAAGGTCTTTCTTTAACCAGACTTCGTCGTACCCAAGAATCTCGACATTAGCCCTCTTAATAGGAAAGATGCGACTTGAGACTTTTACTTTCAATTGGTCAATTTCGTCTAGTTCAATCTCAACACCACGGAGGATAAGGAGCAGTCGTTCACCAATGATGTCCTCCTCAATAACACCGAACTTCCACTTGCCGTCTCTCGACCCACGGTAGCGAACCCGGGTTCCTTTTTGCATCACATCGAGTTTCTTGCCTCGACTTGTATTGATTCCAAGTGCATACGAAATCACACTAGTCACAACTAGGATGATTGCTGAATTGATATCTATGCCCATTTCTTATTCCACCTTTCCATGCCTTCCTTAGACGTATTCTGATTGCGACCAGCCCGATACAGAGCGAATGCCCTCTTGGCTACATTCAAGTTCACAAAATGCTTATTCTGAGTGAAGCCACCCGCTTCTCGGACATACTGAGCCCGAACATCCTCAGGAATCTTCTCCAACTCGTCTTCAAGTTCAGCCCTGTGGGTAGCATCCATGACCATGTTTGCGGACGTAAGCGTCTGTGCAACCTTCACAGCCTCATCAGACCCAGCGATGTTCTCAATACGGCTAACGATGCTGGCTACAAACTCGTCACGGCTCTTGTCACCAGTTGGGCGTAAGTGTTCAACCCAGTCAAATAGATTGTGTTGTTGATTCTGTTCACGAGCCTCAAGTTGAGGAGCAGGTTGTGCCGCCATCAACTGCCTAGCCTGATATGTACCCCCATCAATCCCGTAAGGAATATCAAGGACAGCGCAAACCTTCTTGGTTACATCTTCGTAGGTAGGTCGAAATCGTTGACTACGAATCCAGTAGCGGAGTTCCCAGATTTCAGGCGACTCAACACTATACTGCTGACGGTTCTTATCCAGTTTAGCGTCACACACACGCTTGCGTAACGGCGCAAGAGTACGAGTGTATGAGTCAACATCCATCTTATCCATCTCGATACCGCCAATGCGTGAGATATCGCCCATGATGTCTCTCCACACCTGTACCCATGCTTTTTGTCCTTCAGTGTCCATGTGTATATAGTACAAGAACATTTACCCATTGCCAACAGGCTGAATTTATTTTAGGTAAATACATGAATTCACTATTGACAACGCATTATCTGTGTAGTAATCTATTTACATCAAGTTCGGTTGGAGAAAATCATGGAAACAATGCTCATCAACTTCATCAACAAAATCGTTCTCGCTGAGGACTACACGGTTTACTGCTACGTTGAAGATACTGACCCACGGTCAGATGACCTTCATCGTTGTGAGCCACAAACGGTGGCATCGGCTGGTCTCCTCTGGGGACGCACCATCATCAATGGTGATGCAACCAACTTTGATGACTTGAGTGAAAACTCAGTTGTCGTGAGTGCGATTGCACAATGCCTCGCATATCCAATCAAGGATGTGTACGCTGAGTACTCAAATTGGGGAGTATTCATCCGAGTCACGACAACTGACTCCAACATCTACGAGTTCAACTGTCATGCGAATATCGTGTGGTAGTTGAACTGAAATATTTTTAACATCGCTATTGACAATGTGCATAGTGTGTGCAATACTCTAATCAGTCAAGTTCACTGGAGAAAAACAATCATGACCACTCAACCCATCTACCTCCACGATTGCGAATCGTGCATCTTCCTCGGCTCCTTCAATGAGGCTGACCTCTACCTGTGCAACGGGTATCACCAGCGTGATGGCGGATGCCTTATAGCAAGGTACTCCAGTGACTGTTCTGACAACGTATGTTGGAACTTTGCCAACATCGAGCGGTTCGGATTGGCGACCATTGCCAGACCAGAAATCACTGAGGCGTATCGCCTAGCAGTGACCCTCCAGAAAGAAGGGTCAGCCAACTGACACGGTAGGTTTCAATCGATGAGCGAAAGGGTGATGTGAATCACCCTTTTTTTATTGGTACACTTGACACAAGGAGAATCGAATGAACCCAATTGACGCAAGTGCCTACACTGATATCGAGGCGTACCGTAACGAGGTTGTAAAAGCCATCTCACAGACCTCACCAGACTTCTACAGCAACTTCAAAGTAATCGCCCTAGACAACTCCAAGGATGTTGTAGTTTTCGCTGTTGAAAAGGCTGGCACACGAGTCGTTGACATCGTTGGCTCAGGAACCCTTGAGACAGTCATCAACACCTGTGCATTATTCCAAAACGGAATCCCAACCAACGATGTGGTGGACTCTGTTACTGACGAGAAGGTCAAAACACTGGCAACTAAACTCATCAAGCGAATCCCGTCATCAGACACTCAACTGTAAGCCCTCACAAGCCCCGTACAGCCCCGTTTCATGCGGGGCTTATTAGTTTTACGAGCGATAATAAACAATGCCTTATCTGGACACTACTCGAACTAGCACACTGACGATGGACTACTCGTTTAGTGTTGCAAACCGTCTCTATCAACCCGGTTTCCTTGCTCCAGTTGAAGACGAATTCACATATAAAAACCACAGCCTGACACTGAGTGGACACCTTGGTTTTTCAGCCACTGTCAATATCCACATTACAGCAGTGCCTAACTCGACAGACCCACCTTTCCCGGGAGGCTATGACTACTCTCTCCCATGGAACTGGAAGGTCTATGCAACCATCAACTGCAACAACGGACATGGCGTAAACACCTCGGTCAATGTTGACTTGCACACGGTCACTGGAGTCTCAGTAGGCACACACTTTATTGACTTTGCCAGCAACATCAGTGGAAGCCTGAGTTGTACAGTCGGCACAGATGTACTTTGGGACGTGACGGTCACTGGGCAAACAGAGCCACCTCTTATCACTACGGTTACGTGGCCTCAACTGACTGATTACCGTTGGTACGAGCGGTCAACCATTGGAAGCACGGCTACGACGACACTGACAGTGAACTCTACTTACGGAACTGGCGGTAGCGGGTCTCACTCAGCAACAGGGGCAGTAGCCAGCATCAGACCGACGGCACAATACAACGCTGTCATTGCTTCAACTAGTTTAGTGAGTTCACCTATCTCTACATCAACGACGCTTGGTGTAACACAAGTTAAAGTCAATGGGAAGTATGTGAGTACATACACGCACAATCACAGTTATTTATCTCAAAACGCAACTGCATTATCAATGACGCTTCAATCAATTGCTGGAAGCGTGTATTTAGCGAATGGGACGATATCTACATCAAGTTACCTGACTAGATATGTATCCGTCCGTGGAAATTATCGAGCATGGAAGAATGCTTACCCAGATGTACTCAGGCTGAATGTCTATGGATTCGACGTTGAGGCATCTCCTCCTAGAGTCTTGACTTCTAGTGCTGGTGCGGTTGCTGGAACTGACATATTTAATCGTTACTCAACAACAACGACCCTTGCTCAGAGTGGGACTATAACTCCGGGTGCTAACAACACGCTCACTACAGCACTCAACCAAGTGCCGTCATACATCTATGCTATGACCGATACAACTGACCTTACGACAAATGGTGAGTTGACCACTGAGAATCGTTTCCTGTTCAGGGGTTGGCGATTCAACGGGATGAGTACAACACACGCCTCAACGCTAAACGTCCCAGTGTCGGGATTGTCAAATACTTATGCAAACAACTTTAATATGTCGGCATATAGACAATTGATTCTCACTTTGAATACTGGAGGAGTTGGCACTGGAAACCTTGTCATTGTAGGTATGCCCGGAGGGAGAATAAAAAGGTGGAATCTTACTTGGGGAGTAGTAGGAACAATTGTGTACGCAATTGACCTTTGCGCCCCGCCGCTTGAAACGGCAAGTACAGATAACCAAGATTCTCCTTATCCAAGAATCAACACCGATATGGCGCACAACGCAACGTATGTTGGGACAGCCCAAGTGGACGGGCCTTACTGGGGGATTACAAGAGCCAGCAACATTGTTCTCACATTAGACTCTGGAGCCTCTGCTACAATTACATCAATAAATCTTTCAACTGCCGCATACCCTGCAACAACTCAAAACTTTGTATATACATCCCGAGACTACAGTGTTGAGCGAATTACTAAAGCAGTCGTATCAGAAGCCGACACAACAACTACTTTTTACGCCCGTCGTTTTTGGCAACAAGACACAGTTGCCCGTACCGAAGAAGAGTCCGATGTCCACTGGCAAGTAACCGTCGGCGGAGCAACAGGAGTCACTACAACTACTATCTTTGGAAGAACCATTGCAAATCTTGTTGACGACATCAATGCTACAGATGCACTTGCGGCGTATGGCGGGAATGTAATCCGGCACAACGGATGGACAGCAACAAAATCCGTGGCACAACCGGGAGGGGCTACTTGTACGG